>OGZN01000431.1_pt1 | contig 19079 bp, 16 predicted proteins | sample 1576801 | NCBI WGS metagenome assembly OGZN01 (sample SAMEA3541573, study PRJEB24748) | human gut metagenome | biome: human gut; feature: human-associated habitat; material: faeces | place: China | collected 2012 | reverse complement strand
GCGAAGCAGTCGCCCTCGGTGAAGAGTACCTCACGGAAATCCACTTTGCCGTACACTCAAGTGTCTCTTCTCTTTATCCGCTAGAACTTATAACCAACGGATACGGCGGCGATATGGCTGCTCCCGTTGTGGGAACGTCCCTTCAGGACGCCGTCGGCGGTGGACTTGTCGTAGCTGAGTTCCTTGATGATCAGGTAACCGTAAGCAAGGTCAACGGTCCACTGATCCCAATTGAAGCCCACACCGGCGGTGATACGGTGACGCCCGTTGCTCGGGGTCATGTAGTCGCAGGTGCTATCCTTCATCGGGCTGGTTTCGAAAACATAGCCGCCGCGCAGGGTCAGCCAGTCGAGCGCCTTGTATTCGGCACTGACGTTGAAGCCCCACGTGTCGCGCCAGTTTTTGGGGCTGTATGCGGTGCCGTACTGGGGATTGTCCATATGGATATTCAGGGAGCGGTAGTTGCTCCATACGGTATAGACGGCTCCAGCTTCGAAGCTCAGCGTCTCCATAGGCTTCCACATCACGCCGAAGGAAATGGTGTCGGGAAGGTTCAGGTTGCCGTGCAGATCCGAGTTGGGCAGATTGACAGGGATCTGTCCCATTCCAGGAATGTTAGCGATATGGTTTTTTTGGTCGAATTCCACATGTCCTCGCACGGCCTGTTTGACGCGGCTGCGGTAGGTCAGGCCGGCGGCCCACTCGTCGTTGAATTTGTAGTGCGCGGCGAGGTTGAAGCCGGGGGCAATGCTGGAACCGGTGAGCATCTGGTGTTGGTTCCCGATCGGGACAATGTCAGCGTCTTTTTTCATGAGCATGGTGGCGTACATGAACTCAAGGCCCACGGCGAGGGAGAGATTATCATTGATTTTGAAGGCGAGGTTGGGGTTCAGTGAAACGGTCTTGAGGCTGACATATTCGAGATTGTTGTGTCCCGGCCAATTATTGGGATAGGAGTTGCCGAGGCCGAACCGGGAGAAGATACCGATGCCGCCCCAGAGGTTATCGCTGAACTGATGGGTGAGATAGGCGTGCGGATTTGCCCATGTGTGCTTGTCTACGTCGGTGGAGCGGCCGATGCCGAAGCGGTCCACCGTGTCGACGGTCCCGGAAGGCTGAATGGCGGTCATGCCCACCATTATTTGGGTACCGGGGAGCTGAGTGATCCCAGCGGGGTTCCAAGCCACGGCGGAAGGATCGTCCGCGCGGGCAACCATGCCGCCGGCGAGAGCCGTGCCTCGGGCGCCGAAGTCGGACAGGGCAAATCCTTCCGCTTGGGCTTTTCCAGTAAGCTGGGGAGCCGCCAACAGGCAGGCGGCAAGCAACAGGGAGGCAATCCGTTTCATAGTCTTCCTTGCTTTGTTAGAAGTTGACGTGTAAAAACTGCCATAGCAAAAAGGCAAAAAGCGTCGGTGGTTGTCGATGCTTTTCGTTTTTAATGGTAAAAGACCAATTTTTTTACCAGAAACGGTACTAAAATGCTAGCCGATTTTCTGGTTTGACGTTTTTCGGCTTCCTTTTCAGCCTCGGAGTATGCATGTCTTCCGCCTCTTCTCCGCTTCTTGATTTTCGTGATGTGAGCCGTTCGTTTACGGTGCGGCAGGGTGTGCTCGGGAGAGTGCGGGGCGAAGTTCGCGCAGTGGATGGTGTATCGCTTTCCGTACGTCGCGGCGAGACGCTCGGCCTGGTGGGCGAGTCCGGGTGCGGCAAGTCGACACTGGCGCGCATGGCTGTGCGGCTTCTTCCTCCGACGGGCGGGGAAATCCTTTTCGACGGCGAATCCGTATTGCCCGGCGTGCCGGGCCGCAATGACACATGGTATTCCCGCCGTTTGCAGATGATCTTTCAAGATCCTTTTTCTTCGCTGAATCCCCGGTTGAGGATCGGTACGTCCATTGCCGAGCCGTTGATGGCCATAGGCGCGCCGTCGGCGGAGCGTCAGGAGCGTGTGGGCGAAATCCTGCGCCGCGTGGGGTTGCAGCCCGGACATGCCGGACGTTACCCGCACGAGTTTTCCGGCGGTCAGAGGCAGCGTGTGGCGATTGCACGGGCACTGGTGACCCGCCCGGAGCTTGTCGTCTGCGATGAGGCCGTGTCGGCCCTCGACGCCTCGGTTCAGGCGCAGGTGCTGAACCTGCTGAAAGAGGTACAGGCTGATTTCGGGCTGACGTATTTCTTCATTTCACATGACTTGTCGGTCGTCGGCTATATGAGCGACCGGGTGGCGGTCATGTACTTGGGACGCATCGTCGAGCAGGCCGATAGGAACACCCTGTTCGGTTCGGCGGCGCATCCGTATACGAAGGCTCTTTTGGCCGCCGCGCCCGTGCACGATCCTGCAAAGAGGCATATCCGGGCTTTCCTGCCCGGTGAACTGCCGAGCCCCTTTTCGCCGCCCGCCGGGTGCGCGTTCCATCCCCGGTGCCCGCAGGCAATGCCCCGTTGCCGTGAGGAAGCCCCGGAACTCCGGGAAATCGCGCCGGATCATCTGGCCCGTTGCCATCTGTATGGATAGCGCCTTGTTGCAGCGACAAGAAAAAAGCCCCTGTTCCCGACGGAACAGGGGCTTTTTTGGGGGGATGGGTTACTGGACGATGCCGGGAGTGAGGCCGGGGACATCGTCGGTACCGGAACCGCCGGTGCCGGGAATGCCGACCGCAAAGTTTCGGAAGTTGAGATTATAGGTGCTGGGAATATTATTTTTGTCGTCATCTTCCGTGTAGGCTCCTTGGAATATGCCCGCGCGGTTATACGCAGCCCCTGTAGCGAATTGTGTGAGGATTGTTGTTTTGATATTTGAGCGCCCGTCAACCTTTTCCGTTTCAAAACGGGAAAACTCAGGATTGACATAGTCCCATCCTATGAGCGTAAAGCGATCTGTCATCAAATTTTGCTCCACGCCATCAGAGAAATCGAGAACAGGCCACAGCGCGCCTTCGGATACCTTGAAACCGTTTCTGATATCGTCAAGAATTTTACCCAATTCAAGAGTATGTGCGATATCATACGAATAGAGGAAATTGTTTGTTTCAGGGTCGTATTTCGTATAGTCGGTAACCCCATACTTGGGAGGGCGTTGGGAGGCTATCCACGCTCTGATTTTGTTATCTCCTTCGTGCTCCCGCACTTGCGTGACGATGCGCGTAAAATAGAAAGCATCGAGCGGCGTTGACAGAGGAGAATACACGTCATTAGGTCCCAGAGAGGCGGCGGCAAGGCAGCGAAGAGAATCAGGGGGTTCGGAAACGTTCCCATCGTTGAGCTCCTCGTCATCGTATGCCCAGAGAATCAACGTTGGCTTGATGGTCATTTTGCGTCCGGCAGATGGAACCCCCTGTACAAAGATACGGCTGTATTGCTCCCAATCTGTCTTGGCGATGCGAAAAGAGCCGTCAGGCTCTTCCGGGTCGTTGGAGTCTTTGGAAACCCATTCAAAGCCGGGAAGGAGGGCAGGGTTGATAGTACAGTCGTCAACCTCGTAATAGCCTTCTTTCTCCGAGTTCTCGATTTCAATGGAGCCATAAACGATTCCCATGCCCAGCCCGGAGACGCCATGCGGAGTGAGCGCCGATTTCCCTTGAAGCATATGGGTCCTGAAAAGGAGCCCGCCAAAAAAGTGAGGCTTTTTTGAAGAGCCTGGAGGATGAATCATGGTTGAAATCTGTATCATTACACCACGTTCTTTCTGAAAAGAGTCAATGGGAATCGTCTTGTCGGTAATTCCCGCGAACCAGTAGTCTGTGCTGGTTTTGCGTGTTGTTTTGAGGAGAAAATGATTGGGCATGCTCGGCTGAAAACCTTGTACACTCAATGCGGTCAGATCCGGGCCGTATTTCGTGAACGTATAGCCTTTATTTAGATTATGCTCCGTAAGGTGCTGGCCGAAGAGTTCTTTGAGATCTTCTTCACTGCTGAGGTTTCCCCCAATAATGTTTTCAGTGGCGTTCCCCCCCTCTTCGCTTCCTCCTGAACCGGCGAAACGGAGGGAACTTCTCCCGTTCGTATGCCACACCAGCGCGGCCCGTGCACCGTTGGCGGTTTGGGCTTCGCTGACCACGCGGATATATTGCCCGAGGACGAGTTCCTTGTCTTCGCCAAGTTCCGGGTAGGAAGAGCCCGAGACGGGGCGGACGCCCTCGAACGTATAGGTGGAACCGGATTTGGACAGGCGTTCATAGATAAGGCGTTTCGCGCTGTCGGGATTGAGCGTGGCCCCGCCCTTGTTCACGACACCGATCAGTCCGCCGGTTTCGGGAAAGTAATCAAAGTCGTTTTTTGCCGTGTTGACGGAAATGGTCGTTTGCGTTTTTGTGGGATACGTCGGCGTCCCGCGCCCGATAAGATACGCATCCGCGTTGGGGGTGAGCGCCGCAGCTTTTCCGAAAGAGTATTCAGCTCTGCTGGCTGTACCCGATTTGGCAATCAGCAAAAGTTCGCGCGTCCCGGATGGCGCTTTGGGATACCAGCCGGAACCTCCCTTCAGCAACGTCCCTGTATCTGAAGTACGAAACCACGAGGGGAACAGCGTGAGCGAGACGTTCCCGCCCGTGATTGAAAAGGTTTTGCCGTCCAGCGTATTATCCACCAAAGTCATGAGCCGTGCTCCGGTATCGGCCTTTGACGTCTGCACCCGGACGATTTCCTTTCCCGATTCGGCGAGGTAGGAGGCTTGCACCGTTTCCTTGGCGTCCAGTCCGGTCATGACGGAACCTGTCATGAGCGAAACCGCGACCATGCCGAGCAGGGCCAGAATGACGATCCCGCCGATGATGGTCAGAAGGACGCTTCCGCGTTGTGACGTCTGCATGGGGAACCTCAATCCTTGGCGAGGGGGGTGTTGCGGGGGGCGACGGAAAGCGTCCAGGTGACTTGCCGTTCGGCGAGTTGCTGGGTCAGCACGATGCCGATGTAGGAGGGGCCGGCCCCGTTCGTGGTGAAACGGCATGAGGCCACGTCCGAGAGGAGTATTTGGCCGTCGATGAGCAGCTTGTTTCCGGTATCTTCGCAGCTGATGGTTGTCTGCGTGCCATCCGTCTTCGTGAATGTGACGGAAGGGCTGTCTTTGAAAGGTGATTCGGGAAAATCGGCGGCTCCCGCAAGCTCTTTCCGGAGGCGGATGAGAGCCAGTTCGGCCTGCATGTCCGATGTTCCGACTTCCCGCATCTGCGTATACCCGGTGATGGCCGTGCCGAATCCCGAGAACACGAGCGAGCCGAGCACGCCGAGGATGACCAGCGTGCAGACGATTTCCAGCAGCGTGAAACCCCGCTCGGGGGCGCGGGCATCAGAACGCACGGGAAAGCTCCACGGAACCGCGCTTGACGGTGAGCAGCAGGTTGTCCGGGCAGGATGGGCAGCCGTCCGGGTGCCACAGTTCCCGTTTATCTTGGGCTTCCAAAAGAGCTTCGAGGCCTTTATCCGTGATGAGGTCGCTGGCAGCCTTCTGCTGCATGGCTTCCGTGTTGAGGTAGGCGATGCATTCTTCCAGAGTGCTGGTGGCCTCCGTCAGATCTTTGATCTGCCCGGCGCTTTCGGCGCTTCCGCGCAAGGTCGTGGCAATGAGTTGCGCCGCCATGAAGCCCATGATCGCCATGAGGATGATGGTGACGATGATCTCGATGAGGGTGAAGCCGCGCGCGTTCATTGGACGAACCCCGTTTCCGCGAAGAGAGTGAGCGTGATCCCGCCGCCGAAGCTGAATGTTTGATCGGGGGCTGACGCGGTGCAGTAGAGGATGCCCGTGTCGTTCGGATTTCCGAGGCTGTCCTCGCCGCAGACGCTTCCCGCCGCGTCAAAGCAGAACGTAGCCGGAGGGGTGCTCTGGATTGATGCGGAAGGCGTATAATCCTTGAGCAGTGTCGGCAGGGCTGATTTGCCCTTCATGAAGAAACTCACCTTGTTTGTATCTATGGTGACGCATTGCCCGCCGCCCATCGCCATGCCTTGCGCGCGGGCATAGACAAGCTGGGAGAGGAGCCTGTCCCGTTCCGCGTAGGCGGTTATCTCGTCATTGCCCCGGAAGGCCGAAATGCCGAGATAGGCCAGCACGCCGAGCACGACGAGCACGGAGACGATTTCAATCAGGGTAAATCCGTTGCGGAAGGGTGGCTGCATGGCATATGTCACTGTTTGGGGATGAGCTTTTCCAGCGCCTCTCGGTTCTGTTCCAGCAAAGTACGGAAACGGATCTGCGCGTAGCCGTCGCCCGTGGCCCGGGCGCGGTATAATTGCTTTTCAAGCTGCCCCCGCTCCTTTTGCAGCTGTTCGACCTGCTGTTGGAGCCTTTTCCGGGCTTCAGCGGCGGCCTTTTCCAGTTCGGCGGCGGACGGCTGGTGCTCAGGGCTCGGTATATCGAGAGGGGCGACGGGCTCGGGCTGCGCGGCTGGAGGCTGCGGCGAGAACTGGTATTCCTCCACTTTGCCCGCGGGCGGCTTGGGAGGCGGCGTTTCGCTGATGTGCGTGACCCCGGATGCGTCTTTCCAGATGTACATCTGCTGAGAGGCCGCATTCGCTGGGGTGGGTGTTTGGTCCAGCGTTTCCCGCACGCTGGATGCCACGCGGGACAATGGGGCGCCGCCCGAAAGCGTGCCGTCCACGATAAGCAGTTCCACCCCGCCCGCCAGTGCGAGCAGGGCAAGCCATGCGAGGGAGAAACGCTTGCGTTTTTTCATGGGCGGACCTTTTCCCTCGACAGGTGCGGAGGGCGCTCCTTGTCTTTTGACGGGAGGCTCGTTACGGTTGGAAATGATGGTAGCACAGGCTGTTCCGAAAGACGAGGGGCCTCGACTCTCATGGCTGGGGCTCCCCGTATGGGCGGGCCTCATTCTGGTGTGTTGCCTTTTGTGCGCCACCGGCGTTAGGGCAGCCGAACCTTCCAAACTCAAGGTCGTGGTGCGGCCTCCCATCAAAAAAATGCTTCCTCAGCGGCCCCACGCGGCCCGCCCGGATGCCCCGTCAGCTCAGCCGGCGGATCCGTTGCCTGCGGAGTCCGTGGCCATCTATCGGCATGTGGGGGAGGACGGGACCGTCTTTTTGACGAACAGGCCGGACGGCGACGGGAGGTATCAGTTTTTCGGGCGCTTCAGCGCCGAGCGGCTGATGCGTGCGGTGGGGCCGGACGGCGTGGCGCGGCTCGCGGAACGGTATGCCGGGCAACATGGGGTCGAGCCCCGGCTGGTCATGGCGATCATCAAGGTCGAATCGGGGTTCGACGCCAAGGCCGTCTCTTCGGCCGGGGCCAGCGGGCTCATGCAGCTCATGCCCGGCACGCAGCGGCATCTGGGGGTGCGCGATGCGTTCAATCCCGATGAGAACGTGGAGGGCGGGGTGCGCTATTTCCGATCCATGCTGGATCGGTACGGCGGGAACGTTTCGTTGGCTCTGGCGGCGTACAATGCCGGGCCCGCCAACGTGGACAAGTACGGCGGCATCCCCCCGTTTGAGGAGACCCGCAATTACGTGCGGAAAGTGCTTGCGCTGTACGCTACCCCGTGATGAACCGGATCCACCAGTCGAGGATTTCCTGACCGGCGAGGATGTGCACGAAGGCGCCGAGGCTCAGGAACGGGCCGAACGGGATGGGCATTTCGCGCAAGGGCGCTTCGCGGGGCATCAGGCAGGCGATGAGCAGAAAAGCGGCAAGGGCCGAGACGCCCGCGACCAGCGTGATCAGCGGCAGGCCGAGGGGCCCGCACAGGACACCGAGCATGAGCATGAGTTTGACGTCGCCGAACCCCATGCCGTCCACGCCGCGCAGGCGTTTGAAGACAAGAAGTACGGCGAGGAACGTCCCGCCGCCCACAAGGCCGCCGAGAAGGGCGTCCGTCCAGTCCATGCCGAGGGCGAAGATGGCGGCGGGTACGGCCAGCACTGTCCCGCCGAGCGTGATGCCGTCGGGAAGGATGAAGCATTCCAGATCGATGCCCGAGGCGACGATGAGCATTCCCGTGAACACGAGATAGACGGGAAAGGCGAGCGTGGGGCCGAAACGCCATGCCAAAAGGCCGGACGTCAGGCCGGACAGGAGCTCGACGAGCGGATACCGGATATGGATGGGCTTGTGGCAGCGGGCGCACTGGCCGCGCAGCAGCAGATAGCTGAGGACGGGGATCAGTTCCCAGAAGCGGAGGCGTTGGTTGCAATGCGGGCAATGGGAAGGTGGAAAAAGGATGGATTCGCCGCTGACGTACCGGTGGATGCAGACGTTGTAAAAGCTGCCGAGCAGGAGCCCGAGCAGCGTGGCGGCGGGAATGAACATTTCGGGATGCAGCAATTCCGGGGGGATGGTCTGGTACACGCGGAGCCTTCCTTTGGCACGCCCGATCGGGCAACGGTGCGCGGGCTGTCGGCGGAAGCCTTCTGTGATAGAGTCCAGCATGTTGTGGGCTTGTTCACAAATGGCGATCAGGCCTTCAGCGGTGATGACAGAATCTTCCGTCTCGCGTATTTCATACGCACCTTGTTCCTGCCAAGGTGTACCAAGAACCGGGCGCTCCGGCAACAAAAACCGTGCAGGAAGGTCATGCATGGCAAAAATAGACAATCTTTTTCATTTGTTGCACGCCAATCACGGTTCGGATTTGCACCTTTCGGCGGGCAATCCGCCGCTCCTGCGGATCTACGGGGACCTCGCACGGGTGGACGCTCCGGTTGTTACGACCGAGGAACTTTTGGCCGTACTGCGTGAAATGGTTCCCATGGAGCGCGTGCAGGCGTTCGAGCAGACGGGCGATCTGGACTTCGCCTATGAAATTCCGGGGCTGGCGCGTTACCGTGCCAACTTTTTCCGGCAGAACCGCGGCATTTCCGCGGTGTTCCGCGAAATCCCGCAGCGAATCAGCACGGTTGAGGAGCTGGGGCTTCCGATCATGCTGCGCGAGCTGGCCCTGCTGCCCAAGGGCCTCGTGCTTGTGACCGGCCCCACCGGGAGCGGCAAGTCCACCACGCTGGCCGCGCTTGTGGACTACGCCAATACCAAGCGCCGCGACCATATCATTACCATTGAAGACCCCATCGAATTCGTGCATCAATCCAAGAGCTGCCTCGTGAACCAGCGCGAGATAGGGCGCGATTCCCGCTCGTTCGGCACGGCGCTGCGCTCCGCACTGCGCGAGGACCCCGACATCATCCTCGTGGGCGAAATGCGCGATCTCGAAACCATTTCCCTTGCCCTCGAAGCGGCGGAAACGGGGCATCTCGTGTTTGCGACCCTGCACACCATCTCCGCTCCCAAGACCATCGACCGCATCATCGAGGTCTTCCCGCCGGAGGAGCAGGCGCAGATACGGACGAGCCTTTCGGAGTCGATTCAGGCGATCATCGCGCAGACACTGTTCAAACGGGCCGACAAGAAGGGCCGGGTACCCGCGCTGGAAATCATGTTCGGCATCCCGTCCGTGCGGAACATGATCCGTGAGAGCAAGACATTCCAATTGCCGAGCGTTTTGCAGACCAATCGCAATGTTGGGATGCAGACGATGGACGACGACATCGAACGCCTGCTTATGCAGCGCATCATCGCGCCCGAGGCGGCCCTCGTCCACGCACAGGACAAGGGGCGTCTCCGTGAGGCCATCGGGAAGTTGAAATAGCGCGGAAGGATGGAGGCCGGGAAAAACGGGAAGGCCTGTGCGTTCCCGCTCCCGCGACGAGCGTTTCCCTTTTTCCTCCAATGCCGTTTTCTTGAGGGTATTGCCGAATGAGCAGTTATTTGGAGCTCCTGAATCTGACGCGGGAGCCGTTTTCGAACTCGCCGGACCCGGACGCGTATTACCGGACGCCGACGCACGAGGACTGCCTGAACCGGCTGGAAATCGCCATCCGGCTGCGGCGGGGCTTGAACGTGGTTCTCGGCGAGGTGGGCACGGGAAAGAGCACGCTGTGCCGCTGTCTGCTGAGGAGCCTGAACGAGCAGAGCGGCATCGACGTCTTTTTGCTGTTGGACGCGGGGTTCGAGGATGCCGATGAATTCGTGCGGCACCTGTGCGAGCTGTTCGCCGGGCAGCGGCCTCCCGAGGGCGTGGCGCGCCGGGAGTGCATCAGCGTCATTCAAAATCGGGTTTTCGATAAGGCGCTGGAGCAGAACCGGAATCTTGTCCTTTTTATAGATGAGGGGCAGAAGCTCAGTCCGGCGGCGCTGGAAGTGCTGCGCGAACTGCTGAACTTCGAGACGAACACGGAAAAGCTCCTGCAGATCGTCATCTTTGGTCAGCCGGAACTGGCACAGATCATTGAAGGTATGCCCAACTTTAAAGATCGGATCAACGAGTACCTGTATCTGAAGCCGCTCTCCATGCGCGAGAGCATCCGGCTTGTGCGCCACCGTTTGCGGCTGGCGGGAGGGCAGAGGGCGGAACGGCTGTTTTCACTCGGGAGCCTCATCGCCCTGCACCGGGCCAGCAGGGGGAAGCCCCGCCAGCTCATGCGCCTCGGGCATCAGATGCTGCTTGCCCTGCTTGTGGGCAACCGTACAACCGTAACCGGCCGTATGGTGTGGGCGCAGGTGGCCCGTAACGGCAGCGATGTGGAAAACCGGTGGGGCCGCTGGCTGGTTGTGGCGTTGGCGTTGATCTGCGTCGCGGGCGGATACCGCTGGATGCCGGAGGCTGTAAAGGACGACGCGCACGCCCGGCTGGAGGCGGTGGTGTCCGGCGTGCTGGGCTGGCTGCCGGAAGCGGAGAAGGCGGATACCGCCGGGACTGCCGGAAAAGGGCGGGCAGCCGGGGATGATGCCGTGCGTCGCGCGGCGTCGCGGGAAGCCGTTCCGCAGCCTCTGCCTCCGGATGAAGCGCCCCCCGCCGTCCCTGAAAAGGCGGAATCCTCCACTGCGGAAGCGGCGGGTGGGCAGGGCGCCGAAGCGGAAAAGAACGCGGTCCCCGAAACGCTGGGGACGTTCCGTTTACAGCCCGGCGAGGCTCTTGCCGAACTGGTGCGGGCGTTGTACGGTTCCGGCTCCGCCTTGGAACTGGTTTTAGGCAAAAATCCCGGATACAGAAACGATATCGGCGCAGGCGCGCAGGATCTGACGCTTCCCGCCGTACTGTATGCCCCTCCGCCGTCCATGACCAAGGGGGTGCTTTTAAGCCTTGGTGCGTTCGGCACACTGGAAGAGGCGTATACGGCGTGGCGCGGCTACGGCAAACGCTCCCCATCCGTGGCGCTGACCCCGATCTGGCGTCCGGGCGAAGGTTTGTCGTTTCATATTTTGGCTCCGCGCGGCTTTGCGTCGGAGAGGGCCGCGTGGAGCTGGCTTTCCCGCTTTTCTCCGCCGGCTGAAGCCTCCGTGCGGCTGCTGCCGCCTTTTGATGGGGCGTGTTTGGTGTTTCATAAATTTACCGTGAAATAGACAGGAAATGTTCATGTCCACATTGCGTTCCATTGTCCTGTGCGGCGGCAGCGGCACCCGCCTCTGGCCCCTTTCCCGAGCCCTGTATCCCAAGCAGTTCATGGATCTGGGAGGGCATACCCTGTTCGGCGATACGGTGGATCGGGCGGCGGCTCTGCCGGACAGCGCCGATCCGCTGGTGGTCTGCAATGAAGAGCACCGCTTTTATGTGGCGGCGGCCTTGCAGCAGAAAGGCGTATCCGGAACTATTCTGTTGGAGCCCAAGGGACGGAATACCGCGCCCGCCATTGCGCTGGCGGCGTTCGCGGCGTTGTCCGGCGGGGGGGATCCGTTGCTGCTGGTGCTGCCGTCCGATCATGTGCTGAAACCTCAGGATGTTTTCGCCGAAGCCGTGGCGCGGGCCCGCGCCTGCGCCGAGTCCGGGCGTATCGTTACATTCGGCATCACGCCGGATGCACCGGAAACAGGGTTCGGGTATATCCGCCGGGGTGGGGCGTTGCCCTCGGGCGGGTATGCTGTGGCGCGCTTTGTGGAAAAACCGGATCTCGCCAGAGCCGAGGCCATGCTGGCGGACGGAGGGTATCTGTGGAACAGCGGCATGTTCCTGTTCCGCGCATCCATCTACCTTGAAGAGCTGGCCCTGCACGCTCCCGGCATTCATGCGGCGTGCAGGGCGGCGTGGGAAGGGCATCACGCCGATCGGGACTTTATCCGTCCCGACGCCGACGCCTTCCTGAGTTCGCTCGCCGACTCCATCGACTACGCGGTGATGGAAAAGACGGACCGGGCCGCCGTGGTCCCTCTGACAGCCGACTGGAGCGATCTCGGGTCATGGGAAGCGTTCTATGAAGCCGCTCCGCACGACGGGGACGGCAACGTGCGTGTGGGGGATGTCTACGCCGAGGGCGCGGAAAACTGCTATCTACACGCCTCCAATCGGATGGTCGCCGCGCTCGGCGTATCGGATCTGGTGGTCGTGGAGACGGCGGACAGCGTGCTGGTGGCGGATCGCGCACGCACGCAGGATGTGAAAAAGATCGTCGAATCACTGAAAAAGGAAGGGCGCGGCGAGGCGGAAAGCCACCCGCTGGTCTATCGCCCGTGGGGGAGTTACGAAACGCTGGCGAGAGGTGAGCGTTTTCAGGTGAAGCGCATCATTGTCAAGCCGGGCGGGCAGCTTTCGCTCCAGAAGCACCACCACCGGGCAGGGCACTGGGTGGTGGTCGAAGGGACGGTCGAGATCACCGTTGGCGACAAGGTGCTTCTGTACCATGAAGACCAGTCCACCTACATTCCCCTCGGCACCGTGCACCGGCTCAAGAATCCCGGCATGATCCCGCTGGTCATCATCGAGATCCAGTCCGGCACCTACCTTGGGGAAGATGACATCGTGCGTCTTGAAGACAGCTACGGGCGCTGACCATGAAACTGCTCCTGACCCTTCTCCCGGCGCTTCTGACCCAGACCACGGGACGCCGCAATCAGCGCATCGTGATCGGCTTCCTGCTGTTCACGACCGTTCTGGTGGCGCTGTTCAGCATCGTGTTTCATCAGATCATGGCCTACGAAGGGCGGGATTATTCTTATATCACCGGCGTCTACTGGACGCTGACCGTCATGTCCACGTTGGGGTTCGGGGACATCACCTTCACGAGCGATATCGGGAAACTGTTCTCCATCATCGTACTGGTGTCGGGCATCATCCTCATCATGATCGTGATGCCGTTTACGTTCATCCGTTTCGTGTACCAGCCGTGGATCGAGGAATACAACAACAAGCGCAAGCCGCGCTCCCTGCCGTCCGATACCAGCGGCCACACGGTTCTGGTGGGTGACAACGACATCTCGTTGAGCGTGGCCCGCAAGCTCCGGCAGCACAACTATCCGTATGTCATCCTCGTACCGGACGGGCAGCACGCGCTGGAACTGTACGACAACCGCTATGATGTGGTGACCGGCGAGTTCGACGACGCCAACACCTACCGGAACCTGAGGGCGGACAAGGCGGCGTTGGTCGCAGCGCTCGAGGGGGATCTGCGGAATACGAACATCGCCTCCACGGTGCGAGAAGTCGCGCCGTCGACCCTGCTCGCCGCCAGTGCGGAGAATCCGGAGGCCATGAACATCCTCATGCTGGCGGGGTGCGACCACGTCTACTCGTTTACCGAGATGCTTGGGCGGAGCCTTGCCCGCCGCGTCTACGGGACCCGCGCCCAGTCGAACATCATCGCCCGGTTCGGGACGTTGTGCCTTGCCGAGGCGCCGGTCATCCACACCGAGTTCATGGGGCAGACGCTGCGCGAGTGCGGGTTCCGCGAACGCTTCGGCCTCAACGTGGCCGGGCTGTGGGAGGGCAATTCCTATATGTCCGCGCGCCCGGACAGCCGGATCGACGAGGCCTCCATCCTGCTGCTCGCGGGGACGGCGGATCAGCTTGAGGCTTATGACCGCAAGGCCGAGCGGAGCAGCAAGGCGAACCGGACGCCCGTGCTTATCCTCGGCGGGGGCAAGGTGGGGGAAGCGGCGGCGGATGCCTTGGAACGTCGCGGGCTGCCGTTCTGTCTCGTCGAGAAGAACCCTCGGCTCGTGCCGCCGGACGATCCCCGTTACATTCTCGGGAATGCCGGGGAACTGGCGGTGCTCCAGCGGGCGCACATCATGGAAACCCCGTCCGTCATCGTGACCACGCATGACGATGACCTGAACATCTATCTGACCATCTATTGCCGCAAGCTGCGGCCTGACGTGCAGATCCTCAGCCGTTCCACACTTGATCGCAACGTGCCCTCCCTGTACAACGCCGGGGCGAATCTGGTGATGTCGCACGCTTCGATGGCGGCGAGTACGATCATCAATCTGCTCAGTCCCGGCCGGGTAACCATTCTGACGGAAGGCTTGAACATTTTCCGGGTGACGGCGCCCCCGGCCCTTGTGGGCCTGTCCCTGCGTGACAGCCGCATCCGTGAAAAGACCGACTGCAATGTGGTCGCCTTGAAGAGTCAGGGCGTATTGCGTGTGCCCCCGGACCCCAACGCGCCCATGAAGTCCGATACGGTGCTTGTCCTCATCGGCACCGCGGATGCCGAGCGCCGGTTCATGGAGCATTTTCCGAGTTAGGCGATACAATTGGAGGGGGGAGGAGGGAACTTTCTGAAGAAAGTTCCCTCCTCCCCCCTCCAAACCTCCCCCCTTCTCCCTCAAAGACTTTTGACTTTATCGAATCCCTGTTCGCCGCGTTCCCTGTGTCTCGTTTCATTGGGCGGCTCTTTCTTTCTCACGGGAAAAATCCTACATTCCATAAAGAGTATTCGTCTTTCCATTCTTCAAAAGGTTTCTTCATGGTCAGCAAGATTAAAGAAACATATGTGTGTGCGGAATGCGGGGCAAAGTCGCCGCTGTGGCGGGGGCAATGCCTCGTGTGCAAAGCGTGGAATTCGCTGGAACTGGTGGCCGCGCCCGTCGAAGGAGCGCGGAAGCGCCCGATAGGGAGCCTCGGCTCGGTGAAAGCCATGCCGCTGGCCCATGTCGAGGATCACGGGCACGAGCCGTTCGGCACGGGGCTTGAGGCGTTGGACCGCGTGCTCGGCAGGGGGCTTGTTCCGGGCAGCGCCCTGCTCATGGGCGGTGAGCCGGGCATCGGCAAGTCCACGCTTTTGTTGCAGATGGCCGGGGCCGTGGCCGCTTCGGGCAAGCTGGTTCTGTACGCGAGCGGCGAAGAATCGTTGCCGCAGATCAAGGATCGCGCCAACCGTCTGGGAATGCTGCATGACAACTTGCTGGCATTGTCCACATCGCGGGTCGAGGACGTACTGCCGTTGCTTGAGGGCGACGGCGCGCCTGATCTGCTTATCGTGGACTCCGTGCAGACGTTTACGTCGGAAAGCGCGGAAGGCCTGCCCGGCAACGTGAGCCAGGTCCGGGCCGTGGCGACGGAGATCGTCGACGCCTGCAAGCGCGGCACCACGACCGTGGTCCTGGTGGGCCATGTCACGAAGGACGGCGCGCTCGCCGGGCCGAGGCTGCTTGAGCACATGGTCGATACGGTCATTTCGCTGGAAGGCGATCGGCGCCAGATGTTCCGGCTCCTGCGCGTGTTGAAGAACCGTTTCGGGCCGAATCAGGAATTGCTGGTCTTTCAGATGGTCCGGCAGGGGCTGGAAGTCGTTGAGGACCCCGCAACCTATTTTTTGGGCGCGCGCGACGCGAGCCTCAGCGGGACGGCGGTGGTTATGGCCGTGGACGGGCAAAGGCCGCTGGCCGTGGAAGTGCAGGCGCTGGTCACGCGCAGCTACTTGTCGATCCCCCGGCGTACGGGGCTGGGATTTGACGTCAACCGATTGCATCTTATCTTGGCTGTATTGGAAAAACGCCTGCGCCTGAACTTCGGTCAGGTCGACATTTATGCCAAGGTCGGCGGCGGCATGAAGATTCAGGAGCCGGGCATGGACCTCGCGCTCGTGGCGGCGATGTTGTCGTCCTTCTACGACGTGCCGCTTCCCGAGCGGGCCGTGCTGTGGGGCGAAGTGGACCTCAACGGTCAGATCCGCCCCGTGGCTGCGCACGATATCCGGCTTTCGCAGGCGCGCAGGCTTGGCTATAAACCGATCCTTTTTCCTTCGCAGGGCGAGGGCGACGGAATCGCCACGGTCGTGGAGTTGCAGGACAGGCTGTTCCGCCGCAAGAACTGACGGCGGAAGCGGAAAGGGCCTCAAGCCGGGCGGGCGCGGATCTCCACGGGGCCGGTTTTGGCGTGTGGGGAAAAAATGCATGACGCTCCCCTGTTGCTCTTGCGCGGCCCTTGCGAACGCGTTATCAGGAATTATTCTTTATTCAAAAGGACGATTGAACCATGAGCCAGAATCCCTTTCACGCGGCCCCGGGCGGCCAGCCGGACGTCATCATGGACGTTGAGGTGGCAGAACCGAAAATGTATCAGGTCCTGCTTCACAATGATGACTATACGACCATGGAGTTCGTCGTGAATATCCTGATGACCGTTTTTCACAAGACGGCGGATCAGGCCACGAACATCATGCTGGCCGTGCACAAGCGCGGAAAAGGCATTGCTGGGGTCTACCCTCATGAAATCGCCGAAACCAAAGTAGATAAAACTCATTTCCTTGCGAGAGAGGCAGGCTACCCCCTGCGTTGCACGCTTGAGGAGGTTGGCGCATGATTGGCAAGAAATTGCAGAAAGCATTAGGCCTTGCGGTGGAGGAGCTGAAACGGCGTCGGCATGAATACCTGACGCTGGAGCATGTCCTTTACGGCATCGCATCCGAGCCTTCCGGAAGGAAGCTCATCGAACGGTGCGGCGGCAGTGCCCCCGTGCTGCGGCAGGCCCTCGATCATTTTTTCAAGACCTATATGGAGAGCCTCGACGAGCCCACCAAAGACGTTTACCAGACGCTTGCCGTCCAGCGTGTGCTGGACAGCGCGCTGGCGCACGTCAAAAGCGCGGGACGGGACGAGGACATCGGTGTTGAGGTCGGCGACGTGCTCGCCGCCATCCTTGAGGAAGAGGAATACTCGTGGGCTGCCTACTGCCTGAAAAAGCAGGGCATCACCCGGCTTGCCGTGTTGGAGAGCATCTCCCACAACGACGAAGAGGGGCAGGACGAATCTTCCTCGGAATCGGGAGAGGGCGAAGGCGGTGCCGAATCGGCCAAGGACGCCTTGGCCCGTTACACCGTGGACCTGACGGCCCGCGCCCGCGAAGGAAAGCTCGATCCGCTGGTCGGACGCGAGATGGAGCTGTCGCGCTCCATCGAAATCCTCGCCCGGCGCCGTAAGAACAATCCGTTGTACGTGGGCGATCCCGGGACCGGGAAGACCGCCATTGCGGAAGGTCTGGCCCTGCGCATCGTCAGCGGCAATGTGCCGCCGGAGTTCAAGGATACGAAGATATACTCCCTTGATCTCGGGGCCGTGCTCGCCGGGGCGCGCTACCGCGGCGACTTCGAAGGCCGCATCAAGGCCGTGGTCGGAGCGTTGCAGAAGATCCCCGGCGCGATCCTGTTTATTGACGAAATCCATACTATTGTGGGTGCCGGTTCCACCAGCGGCGGCTCGATGGACGCTTCCAACCTGTTGAAGCCCATCCTTGCCGAAGGCAAGCTCCGCTGCATCGGCTCGACGACCTACGACGAGTTCCGCAACCACTTTGAAAAGGACCGCGCGCTGGCCCGGCGTTTTCAGAAAGTGGATATCAAGGAGCCTTCGCTGGACGAGTGCGTGGACATTCTCAAGGGCCTCCAGCCCCACTATGAGAAGCACCATAACGTGCGTTACTCCTCGTCGTCCCTGCGGGCGGCGGTGGAGCTTTCCGCCCGCCATGTGCAGGATCGCCTGCTGCCTGACAAGGCCATCGACGTCATGGATGAGGCCGGGGCTTCCGTGCGGCTGCGTCCGGGCTTCAAGTCCGGCTCGTCGGTTTCGCGTCAGGACGTGGAGCGCATTGTGGCCCGTATGGCCGGGATTCCCGCCCGCACCGTATCGGGCAAGGAACGCGACCGCCTGAAGACGCTCAAGGATGACCTCGGGTCCGTGCTGTTTGGGCAGGATGAAGCGGTGGATATCGTGACCCGCGCCATCCTGCGTTCGCGGGCCGGGCTCGGCAGGACGGATCGTCCCGCCGGTTCGTTCCTTTTCTATGGACCCACCGGGGTCGGCAAGACGGAACTCGCCAAGCAGCTTGCCGAGCGCATGGGCGTCGCCTTCCTGCGTTTCGACATGAGCGAGTACATGGAAAAACATGCCGTGTCGCGGCTTATCGGCGCGCCTCCAGGCTACGTGGGCTTTGATCAGGGCGGCCTGTTGACCGAGGCCGTGCGCAAGACGCCCTATGCCGTGGTGCTGATGGACGAAATCGAAAAGGCGCACCCCGACATCTTCAACGTGCTGTTGCAGGTGATGGACTACGGGACGCTGACGGACAACACGGGCCGCAAGGCCGACTTCAAGAACGTGGTCCTGATCATGACCTCCAATGCGGGCGTCCGGGATATGGATGCCTCGCCGATGGGCTTCATTGAGGCCCCTGCGGGCAAGGTGGCCCAGAGCGCGGCGCAGCGCGGCCGCAAGGCCGTGGAGGCGATGTTCAGCCCTGAATTCCGCAATCGGTTGGATGCGTTGGTGCCGTTCAATGCCTTGACGCCCGATCTGATGGGCATGATTGTGGACAAGTGCATTGCCGAAATGGGCAAGGGCCTTGCCGACAAGAAGGTCAACCTGACCCTGACGCCCGAAGCCCGGAGCTGGCTGGCCAAGGAAGGCTATGACGCCAAGCTCGGCGCGCGTCCCTTGCAGCGTCTTCTCCGCGAAGCGCTGGAAGATCCGTTGGCCGGAGAAGTGCTCTTTGGCCGATTGGTCAAGGGTGGAACGGTCATTGTGGACGAGCCCGAGGATGGCGGCGACAAGCTGGTCTTGAGGTTTGAGGAAAAGTAGGGGGTGAAGATTGGGGAAGGGAGGGGAAACCTTTCTAAGAAGGGGGGAGCACCCTCCACGGTTTCCCCTTCCTTCCCCCACCCCTTCCAAAGGCTTTCGTGATACTGAAGAAGGGAGCCTGAACAAAAAATGTTCAGGCTCCCTTGCTTGTTTTTATCTCTTTCTTACAGCACTGGAGTGGAACGAACTCCTCTCGTGCAGCCTCCCCACCAGTTGAAAGTCTTTGAGGGAGATAGGGGGAGGTTTGGAGGGCCGATATTCTTTTCGAATAGTAGCCAATCCTCTGCAT
>OGZN01000425.1_pt1 | contig 19154 bp, 16 predicted proteins | sample 1576801 | NCBI WGS metagenome assembly OGZN01 (sample SAMEA3541573, study PRJEB24748) | human gut metagenome | biome: human gut; feature: human-associated habitat; material: faeces | place: China | collected 2012 | reverse complement strand
CAAGGCGTGGGGAGCACAATGTGCGCCCCTATGCTCCCAACAGAATTTTTAATACACGAAAAATTTCGGGAGAGATTCCGGGCGGCGGACATACGCCTATGCTTGGAACGGCTGTACTGCGCGGCAAGCCTGCCAAATCTGGCAGGCTTTTTTTGTGCTGTTTGCAGATTGACAAATGTACAACAAACACATATGCTGTTATTAGTGCGCAATGCCTGCGCAACATGGGAAAAGGAGGGTGCTGAATGGCAGGTAAGCGTGATGAAGTGACCATCGCGGAAGTGGCGGAGGCATTGGATATATCAAAAACAACGGTATCCCGCGCAATATCCGGCAAGGGCCGCGTGAGCGAGGCTACCCGCGCGCGTGTGTTCGATTATATCGGCAAGGGCCGCCAGGATGCCGCTGCGCCGCTGCGCACTGCGCAACAGGGCCCAACCAACAACCTTGCGCTGGTGATCCCCAAGCATTTTATGCGGCTGGACTTGCCGTTCCTGCGCAAGTGCATGGGCGGTGTGTGGAACATGGCGGCCCAGCGCGGGTATGACCTGCTGCTGTGCTATGCGGGAGAAACCGATGTAGGCCAGCTGGAACGCCAGCTGGAATCCTACAAGGTGGATGGCGTGATTTTGTCCCGTACGATGCTGCACGATGAATGTGTGCAGACTTTGCAGCGCCACAATGTGCCTTTTGTGGCCATTGGCCGCGTGGATGACGATAAGGTGCCCCAGGTGGATAACGACCAGGTAGGAGCGTCTGCCGAGATGACCCGCCTGCTGCTGCAGCTGGGCATGCGCCGCATTGCCTATATGGGCGGCTGCACCGACTATACCGTCAACGCGGACCGGCTGCGCGGCTACCTGCGCGGATTTTCCGACTGTGGGGTGCAGGTGGACCAGAAATTGATTTGGACGGGCATTGAAACCAGCGAACAGCGGATCGATGCATTGGAAGGTGCGCTGGAGCAAAAGCCCGAATGCCTGCTCTGCGCGGACGACAGCATGGCGGTCGCGGTGCTGCAGGAGCTGCGCGCCCGGCACATCAAGGTACCGGAACAGGTGAAACTGGCCAGCTTTTATGATAGTGAACTGTTGACCAGCTCAAACCCGCAGATCTCGGCCGCTCAGTTTGACGGCGAGCGCCTGGGCGCCACGGCATGCCGGATGCTGCTGGATATTTTGGCAGGCAAGCAAATCGCATTGCGCCAGATGCAGGGATATCAGGTGATTTTGCGCGAGTCCACAAAATAGACAATATTACCAATATTGCAAAATATGATGATTGATACAGCCTTTTCTGTGCGCACAGCATGTGCACCAGGAAAGGCTGATTGTTGTTAAAAAGCCTGTACTAAAGTTGCGCAGCGTTGCGCATACAAAATTCGACATTGTTACAAAAGTGTAACAGACTGTGAAAAATGCACAAGAAAATATGGTAAAACATGTTGGTTATGAACATTGACACTGGAAATAGAATCGTGTATTCTTAAGTCGTGAAACAAAGTTGCGCAACGATAATGCGCAACCTTGAGAAGCTTGTGATATAGCAGATGAAGGAGAATGATTATGAAAAAGCAACTCGCACTTGCAACAGCTGCCTTGATGGCACTGTCCCTGGCAGCATGCGGCAGCACCGCACCTGCCTCTTCCGCAGCAGAGTCCACCAGCACTGCAGCTTCCAGCGAAGCCGCCTCCACCGACAGCACCGCAGCTGACGATGGTGACGTTCTGCAGCAGGCTGCAGCCGCTGCTTTCGCCAACGACGTTACCCTGACCATGTGGGGCGCTGAGGAAGACCAGGAACTGCTGCGCACCATCGCTGATAACTTTATCAAAGAATACGGCAATTACGGCGGCAAGATCACCATCAACCTCGGCACTCAGTCCGAGTCTGAGGCAAAGGATACCGTCCTGACCGACCCCACCGCCGCTGCTGACGTTTACGCATTTGCTGATGACCAGCTGAACGAGCTGGTTCAGGCAGGCGCCCTGCAGGAAGTTCAGCTGAACGCTGACGACATCAAGAGCCGCAACACTGCAGCTTCTGTTGACGCTGCAACCCTGAACGGCAAGCTGTATGCTTACCCCCTGACCGCTGATAACGGCTACTTCATGTTCTATGATAAGTCCTTCTTCACCGAGGATGACGTCAAGAGCCTTGACACGATGCTGGAGAAGGCAGCCGACGCCGGCAAGAAGGTTTCCATGGACGTTGCCAACGGCTGGTACCTGTACAGCTTCTATGCTGGCGCTGGCCTGAACCTGAGCCTGGCTGATGACGGCGTGAACACCGTCTGCAACTGGAACGAAGCTCCGGGCGCTGACGTTACCCAGGCTGTCATTGATATCTGCAAGAACCCCGGCTTCATTGCCCTGAAGGACGAAGAGTTCACCGGCAAGCTGAAGGACGGCACCCTGGTTGCCGGCGTTAACGGTACTTGGCGTGCAAACGACGCTGCTGAAGTTTGGGGCGACAACTACGCCGCCTGCAAGCTGCCCACCTACACCCTGAACGGTGAGCAGGTCCAGATGGCTTCCTTCTCCGGCTTCAAATTGATCGGCGTCAACCCCCACAGCTCTAACGTTGGTGCTGCCATGCTGCTGGCTGATTACGTTACCAACGAAGAGAACGAGACCCTCCGCTTCCAGCAGCGTGCACAGGGCCCCTCCAACACCAATGCTCTGGCAGCCGCTTCTTCTCCGGCTCTGACCGCTGTTGTTGCTCAGTCTGAGTACGCTAATCTGCAGCGCGTCGGCGGCAACTACTGGGCTTCTGCTGAAACCCTCGGCCAGATCTGTGTCAACGGCAACCCCGATGGCAAGGATCCCCAGACCCTGATTGAAGATGCTGTTGCCGGCATCACCGCACCGGTTACCCAGTAATTGCTAAAACGAAAAAAGCTGCATTGATACACTAAAACAACGGCCCACAAACGGTCCGGAACGGTTGCCGGGCGTGTGTGGGCCGCTTGGCGTAACCGCGTTGGAAAGGAGAGATTCCTGTGGCAAAATCCGCTGCTGCGACCCTGCACACGGAACCAAAGGAACCCAATTTTTTGCAGAAATTTGGTCATGACTTTGTGCACGGCGATATCTTTACCAAACTATCCTTCTTTGTATGGGGTTTGGGCTACATTGGCCACGGCCAGCTGATGAAGGCGCTTCTGGTCACATTTGTACAGGGCTTTGCGCTGTATTTCCTGGCATTTTTTGGCGTACCCAACATGGCAAAGTTCGGCACCCTTGGCACCGTAAAAATGGAGATGGTGTTCGATGTTGCCACGATGAAAAACGTTGTAAACGATTACGATAATTCGTTTGAGATCCTGCTGATGAGCATGATCTCCTTTATCGTGATCGCGGCACTGATCGCGGCGGCCATGATGGTGGTATCTTCCAACTATCAGCTGCAGAAGATCCGTGAAGCTGGCAAAAAGACCAACAACTTTGTGCAGGACATCAACGTTTACCTGAACGAAAAGTTCTATGTGACCCTGCTCACCCTGCCGGTTCTGGGTGTTGTGGTGTTCACCATTGTGCCGCTGTTCATCCTGATCGCCGTTGCGTTCACCAACTATGACCAGCAGCACATGCCGCCCAATGAACTGTTTACCTGGGTTGGGCTGAACAACTTCTTTACCCTGTTTGGCGGCGGCGGAATGACCTCCACGTTTAGTTATTCCTTTGCCAAGGTTTTAACCTGGACGTTGGTTTGGGCATTCTTTGCCACCTTTACCAACTTCTTTGGCGGCATTCTGATGGCAATGTTCATCAACGACAAAAAGACCAAGTTCCCCAAGTTCTGGCGTACCCTGTTCATGGTGACCATTGCGGTGCCGCAGTTCGTTACGCTGCTTCTGGTGCGTAACTTCTTCTCCAACAACGGCATTTTCAACACCATGATGCGCAATGCCGGTGTGACGGGCTTTTTGCAGAACATTGGTCTGGTAGACAAGGGTCTTTCTTACATTCCGTTCCTGACCCAGCCGGGCTGGGCCATGTTTACCATCATCATGATCAATATCTGGATCGGCGTGCCGTACCAGATGCTGATCGCTACCGGCGTGCTGATGAACATTCCCGCTGACATGATCGAGGCCGCCCGCATTGACGGCGCCAACCCGGTGCAGATGTTCTTCCGCATCAAGCTGCCCTACCTGCTCAGCGTGCAGGGTCCCTCTCTGGTAACGGATTTCGTCAAGAACGTCAACAACTTCAACGTCATTTACCTGCTCACGCAGGGCGTGTTTGTAACCCAGAATCAGGCCCTTGCACAGTCCAACGCAAAGGAAGTTGACCTGCTGGTTACCTGGCTGTTCCGCTTGACGCAGGATTACTACAACTACAAGATGGCTGCCGTGCTGGGCATTATGGTGTTCATTGTGTGCGCCGTGTTTACGGTTGTATGCTTCCACTTTATCAATAAGAAGGAGGCGATGTTCTCTTGAGTACCACTGCTGTACCCTCTGCCGCTGTGCAAAAGCAGCTCAAGCAGGGCAAAGTGAAAAAAGGCATCTTCTCCGTCATCCGCCATCTGGTGCTGGCGCTGCTGGCTTTTATCTGGCTGGTACCCATCGCCTGGCTGTTGCTGACCTCGTTCTCCACCGATAAGGGCATCAACTTTACCCGCTTTGTGCCGGAAAGCTTTACCATGTGGAACTACGTCAGCATTATGACACAGCCGGACTCTGTTGCACAGTTCCCGCGCTGGTTCATGAACACCCTGGTTGTGGCATGCTTTAACTGTGTGATCTCCACCTGCTTTGTGTTGATGGTGGCTTACGCCATAAGCTGCTGCCGCTTCAAGGGCCGCAAGCTGCTGCAGAACTTGTCCGTTACCGTCAACCTGTTCCCCGGCGTTCTGGCCATGATTGCTGTGTACTTTGTTTTGAAGTACATGAACCTGACCAACTCTTACGCCGGTCTGATCATGGTATACGCGGGCTCTTCCGGCCTGGGCTACCTGATCTGTAAGGGCTTTTTTGATACGGTGCCTGTGGCACTGCGTGAGGCCGCCAAGCTGGACGGCGCTTCGGAAGCGCGCATCTTCTTCCAGATCGTCATCCCGATGTCCCGCCCGATCCTGGTGTACACCATTATCAACTCCTTCCTGACGCCGTGGACCGACTTTGTTGTGGCAAAGATGATCCTGAACTCCGGCGTTTCGACGGACTGGACGGTGGCAATCGGCCTGTACAACATGCTGCAAAAGGCTTTGGTCAACAGCTACTTCTCCCGTTTCTGCGCAGGCGGTGTTTTGGTGGCTATCCCCATCTCCATCCTGTTTGTCATCATGCAGAAGTTCTATGTTGAGGGCATTACCTCCGGTGCAGCAAAGGGCTAAACCTTTGCATCAACTGCACATGGCACAATAGTTGCAGAATCTACTATAATTAGGAATTGGAAATCAGGAATGAGGAATTTCGGTGCAGACCGCCAGTTCCGTCTTTCGGGTTTCCGATTCCTAATTTTTGTTTTATGTTTTACAGTGTAGAGGAAAGGGAATCCACGATGAACTTTATCACCAAAGCCCCTGTGATGCTGTGCGGCGGCGATTATAACCCGGATCAATGGCTGGACCGCCCGGATATTCTTGAAGCGGACATCCGCATGATGAAAAAGGCCGGAATGAACAGCGTTACGCTGGGTGTGTTTGCCTGGGCAGCATATGAGCCGCGCGAGGGGGAATATAACTTTACTTGGCTGCGCGAGATCATGGATCGACTGTATGACCAGGGCATTTATACCGAGCTGGCAACGCCCACTGGTGCAAAGCCCAACTGGCTGGCACGCAAATACCCCGAAGTGCTGCGCGTGCAGTCCAACGGTGTGCGGGACCACCAGGGCATGCGCCACAACCACTGCCTGACCAGCCCCATCTACCGCCAGAAGGTAGAGGAGCTGCTGAACCACCTGATCGACGCTGTGGGCGACCACCCCGGCCTGATCTTGTGGCACATTTCCAATGAGCTGGGCGGCGAATGCTACTGCCCGCTGTGCCAAGAGCGCTTCCGCGGCTGGCTGAAAGAAAAGTATCATACCATTGATGCCCTGAACCATGCCTGGTGGACTAGCTTCTGGAGCCACCACTACGACAGCTTTGACGAGGTGGAGCCGCCGTTTGATAACGGGGAGCAGAGCCTGAACGGCCTGAAGCTGGATTGGCGGCGCTTTACCACCTGGAACATGATGGACTATGTACACAGCGAAACGGCGATCCTGCGCAAGCGGACCCCCAATGTGCCCATTACCACGAACCTGATGGAGTACTTCCCCGGATTGGACTACCACAAGCTGCAAAGAGAGCTGGATTTTGTCTGCTGGGACAGTTACCCCCATTGGGGGCGCCCCGACCGCAGCACCACCGTGACGGCGGGCATGACGGCGTTTGATCATGCGCTGATCCGCGGCTGCAAGCCGGACAAGCCGTTCCTGCTGATGGAAAGCACCCCCAGCCTGGTGAACTGGCACGAGTATAATAAGCTCAAGCGCCCCGGCGTGAACCGGATGAGCGCTATCCAGACAGTGGCCTGTGGTGCGGACGGCGTGCAGTACTTCCAGTGGCGCAAGGGCCGCGGCGGCTCTGAGCAGTTCCACGGCGCGGTTGTGGACCACGATGGCCGCGATGATACCCGCGTGTTCAACGAAGTGACCGCCACCAACGAAGCCCTGGCCGCCCTGACCCCGGTGTGCGGCAGCCTGCCCAAAGCGGACGCGGCCATGATCTTTGACTGGGACAACCGCTGGGCGCTGGATGACGCCTGGGGCATGCAGATCAAGCAGAAGAATCTGCGCGAAACCTGCTGCCAGCTGTACGCCCAGCTGAACCACTGCGGTGTGGAAACCGACGTTGTGGGCGTGGATGCAGACCTGAACCGCTATAAGCTGGTGGTGCTGCCCATGCTGTTTATGACCAAGCCTGGTTTTGCACAAAAGATCCGCGAATATGTGGAAAACGGCGGCACCGTTGTGGCCACCTATCTGCTGGGCTATGTGGATGAAAGCACCCTGTGTTGGCTGGGCGGGTTCCCCGGTGACGGCCTGCGCGAAGTGTTTGGCGTGACCGCAAGCGAACTGGACACCCTGTACCCCGGCGAGGGCAACCGTGCCATCTGGGTCAAGAGCAGCCAGCAGAGCAGCATCAAGGATTACTGCGAACTGTTGCAGCCTGCCGAGGGTACCGAGGTGGTGGCTGTGTATGGACAGGATTTCTATTCCGGCCATGCGGCTGTGACCCACCATGTGTTCGGCAAGGGGCACGCTTATTACATCGGTGCGCGCCTGGATGATGCCGGCAACGCCGCTGTGCTGCGTGCAGCTTTGGCCGATGCCAAGGTGCACCTGCGTGACCTGCCGCAGGGTGTGGAATACCACTGCCGCGAAAGCGAGAACGCGCGCTACCATTTCTACATCAACACCACCCAGAGCGCAGTTAAGGTGCAGGTGGAATCCGGTGCAGACCTGTTGAGCGGCAAAAACGTTTTGGGCAGCATGGAGCTGAAACCCTATGATGCCTGCGCAATTGAGGAAAAAGTGAAATAAGAAAAACGCCATGCTTTCCGAAGAAAGCATGGCGTTTTTTAGTTAGGAGTTAGGAATTGGAGGTGGGGAAAGGGAGCAGCGAGGTTGGTTTGAGCAGATGTTTTGTGGTGCCAGAACGGTCAAGACCGTTCCCTACAGTGCATTTTATAATGTGCGGCAATATTTATGGTGCACCCCCACCCGTAGGGGCGCACCATGTGCGCCCGCTGCGCTGAAGGGAAACTGCTCCTTTTTAGGCCGTGCGTATCTCTCAAATATACTTATCCAACATATCCTGCAAAGCCTGCTTGGGCAGGAAACCGACGCTGCGGGCGGATTCCTGACCGTTTTTCAGTACGACCAGGCAGGGGATGCTGGAAATGCCGTATTCGGTGGCAAGCTGGCGGTTTTCGTCCACATCAATGCTGTAAAATGCGGCTTTGCTGCCAACTTCATCGGCAAGCTCATGCAGGACCGGGGCAAGCATCTGGCAGGGACCGCACCAGGTTGCAGAAAAATCCAGAACGGCCACGCCCTGTGCTTTGGCCTGGGAAAGATCATTATTGCTGATTTTGGTAACCATAAAAAGGTTCCCTCCTTTAATTATGACTGTAAAGCAGCGTGTTCCGCTGCTGTTTGCCGGACATGGTTATGGCGTATCTACACCATAGTATGGGCCGGGAGAGGGAAAGACATTCCCTTACTGCTGATTGTACACAGTTTGGGCTGCTTTGTCAACAAGAAAAAGACTGAATCTTAATTTTGATATAAAATTACTATAACAAGTAAGGCAAATTAAGACGAAAAGCAGATACAGGATAAAACAAAGCCACCCGCTCTGCGCAGGGATCCCCTGCACAGAACGGGTGGCAACTTTGTTGGAAGGTAATCAGCGGTTGTATTTTGCAGTAGCCTGCAGGCGCTGCATGGCACGGTTCAGGGCAATCTTGCTCTGGTAATACTCGTGCATGCTCTGCTTGTGCTGCAAGCGTTCCTCGGCGCGGATGCGGGCGGCCTCGGCACGGTTCTTATCGATATCCTCCGGGCGCTCGGCGCTGTCGACCAGCAGCATAACGTAAGCGGGGGTCACTTCGGCAATGCCATCGCCCACCAGTACGTTGCGGGTTTCGCCGTTCACGGTGAACTGCATGATGCCCATTTCCAGGGCAACCAGCACCGGGCTGTGTCCGGCCTGTACGCCGTACTGGCCGTCAGCGGTGGGCAGGGTCAGGCTTTCGCACTCGCCCTGGAAAAACTCGCCGCTGCTGGCCGTGATGTTCAGAATGAACTTTTCCATCAGGCCACACCGCCCTTTTCGGCAGCCTTCTTGCGAGCATCGTCCAGCGTGCCCACGTTGAAGAACGCCCATTCGGGCAGATCATCGACCTGACCGTCCACGATGGCGGCAAAGCCCTTGACAGTTTCGGCCAGGGGCACATATTTGCCCGGCAGGCCGGTAAAATTCTCGGCAACGAAGAACGGCTGGGACAGGAATTTCTGGATTTTGCGGGCGCGGGCAACGGTCAGCTTATCGTTGTCGTCCAGTTCGTCCATGCCAAGGATGGCGATAATGTCCTGCAGTTCCTGGTAGCGCTGCAAGGTAGCCTGTACCTTGCGGGCCACGCGATAATGCTCCTCGCCCACAATGTCTGCTTCCAGGATGCGGCTGGTGGAATCCAGCGGATCCACGGCGGGGTAGATACCCTGTTCCACGATCTTACGGGACAGAACGGTAGTGGCATCCAGGTGGGCAAAGGTGGTGGCCGGGGCGGGGTCGGTCAGGTCGTCGGCAGGCACATAAACGGCCTGAACCGAGGTGATGGACCCATCACGGGTGGAAGTGATACGCTCCTGCAGGGCACCCAGCTCGTTGGCCAGCGTGGGCTGGTAACCAACGGCGGAGGGCATACGGCCCATCAGGGCGGAAACTTCGGAGCCGGCCTGCACAAAACGGAAGATGTTGTCAATAAACAGCAGCACATCCTTGTGGCTTTCCTCACGGAAGTATTCTGCCATGGTCAGGCCGGTTTCGGCAACGCGCATACGGGCTCCCGGCGGTTCGTTCATCTGGCCGAAGATCAGGGCGGTCTTGTTCAGAACGCCGGAAGCGTTCATTTCGCCCCAAAGGTCACAGCCCTCACGGCTGCGCTCGCCAACGCCGGTAAAGATGGAGTAGCCGCCGTGCTCGGTGGCTACGTTGTGGATCAGCTCCTGGATCAGCACGGTTTTGCCAACACCGGCGCCGCCAAACAGGCCGATCTTGCCGCCCTTGGCATACGGTGCCAGCAGGTCAATGACCTTGATGCCGGTTTCCAGAATTTCGGTTGCAGGTTTCTGGTCCTCAAAGCCGGGGGCCTTGCGATGGATGGGCCAGGTGGGGACGTCTGCGGCCATGGGGCCTTTGCCGTCAATGGGGCGGCCCAGGGGGTCAAACATGCGGCCCAGGGTGGCTTCGCCCACCGGGGCAGTCAGGCCGTGGCCCAGTGCGTTCACGGTCATCCCCTTGCCAAGACCCTCGCTGGCAGAAAGCATAATGCAGCGAACGGTGGTTTCGTTCACATGCTGCGTTACTTCCATCGTGCGCTCGGTGCCCTCAGCGGTCACTGTCAGCGCTTCCTGCAGGGCAGGCAGCTTGCCCTCGGTGAACTGAACGTCCACCACGGGGCCTGCTACACGAATAATTGTTCCCTGTGTCATACGATAGCCTCTTCCTTAATTTCAGAAGTAGATAAATGTTTGAATATTGTATCCCGATAGGGGATACAGTGCAAAAAGTTTAATAGTCGCTGGTTTGCACAGCAGAAGCACCGCCGATGATCTCGGTGATCTCCTGGGTGATTGCACCCTGGCGGGTGCGGTTATACTCCAGCTGGAGCGCGTGAATCATATCGGTGGCGCTCTTGGTGGCGGAATCCATGGCGGTCATGCGGGCGCTCTGCTCGGCGCAATAGCTCTCGGTCATGGCACCGAAGATCATGCCGTGCATGTAGATGGGGGCCATCTGCTTGAACACCGACCACGCATCGGGGAACAGCTCAACCTCGCCATGGGGATCGCCCAGTGCGGGCGGCAGCGGCGCAAAGTGGGAGCGTTCCAGCGGCAGCAGCTGCAGCATGACCGGTTCAGCGGTCAGGGCGTTCTGGATCTTGGTGTAGATGAGGTAAACCTCATCCACCTCATCCGCCTTGAACGTATCGATCATGTCCGCCGTGATGTCACGCGCACGCTGCAATGTGGGGGCCTGGCCGCTGTACAGAAAATCTTCCACCAGGCGGGGGTCCTTGTGCAGCAGGGCGCGGTAGCCGGTCTGGCCCACCACATAAAAGCGGGCCTTGGGGTCATCGCCGCAGTGCGATTTCAGAAACTTGAGCAGGTTCTGGTTGTACGCACCGGCCATGCCTTTGTCCGCCGTCAGCACCAGATAGGCGCGGCGCGGAGATTCCGGGTTGCGGGTATGGAAGAACGGGTGGACCGGTTCTTCCGGCAGGTGGGGCAGCACGCGGGTCATCGTCATCTGCATGCGCTCAAAGTAAGGCGAAACCGCCTGGTAATTTTTGCGTGCCTTGCGCAGCTTGGAGGAGGAGATCAGGTACATGGCATTGGTGATCTTCATGGTGTCCTGAATGCTCTCAATACGCTCCTTGAGCAGCTTAGTGGATGGCATGGGCATCGCCTCCCGCAAATGCGTTCCAGGCGTTCAGGATGGTCTGCACCTGTTCGGGGCTGAGCTTACCGGAAGCCTGGATCTCGTCCATCACGCCGGACGGGTCCGTGCGGAACTGACGCACAAATGCGGAGGTTTTCTGGCGCAGCTCGCCGGTTTTGATCTCGTCGAGCACGCCGTGGGCGGCGAGGGTCAGCAAAACGACCTGCTCGGCGTCGGATTTGGGCTGGTACAGCGGCTGTTTCAGCAGTTCCATCAAAGCCTTGCCGTGTTCCAGCTGGCGGCGGGTCTCAGCGTCCAGGTCAGAGCTGAACTGCGAGAAGGATTCCATATCCTTGTACTGGGCCAGCTCGATACGCAGGTTGGCGTTGGCCTTTTTCATGGCCTTGGTCTGGGCAGCGCCGCCGACACGGGAAACCGACAAGCCAACGTTGACAGCCGGGCGGTTGCCTGCGTTGAACAGTGCGGTCTCCAGGAAGATCTGGCCATCGGTGATGGAAATAACGTTGGTGGGAATGTAGGCGGAAACATCGCCTGCCTGGGTTTCAACAATGGGCAGTGCGGTGATGGAACCGCCGCCCAGGTCGTCCCGCATACGGCAGGAACGTTCCAGCAGACGGGAATGCAGGTAGAAAACGTCGCCGGGGTAAGCCTCACGGCCGGGGGAGCGGCGCAGCAGCAGGGAAATGGCACGGTATGCCACGGCGTGCTTGGAAAGGTCGTCATAGACGATCAGCACGCTCTTGCCCTGGGCCATAAAATATTCGGCCAGTGCGGTGCCGGCATACGGGGCAATGTACTGCAGGGGGGCGCTGTCGCTGGCGGTGGCGGCCACAATGGTGGTGTAGCCCATAGCGCCATGCTTTTTCAGGTCCTCGGCCACGCGGGCAATAGAGGAAGCCTTCTGCCCGATGGCAACGTAGATGCAGAGCACGCCGGTATCTTTCTGGTTCAGGATGGTATCGGTGGCGATGGAGGTCTTGCCGGTCTGGCGGTCGCCGATGATCAACTCACGCTGGCCACGGCCGATGGGGAACATCGAGTCGATGGACAGAATGCCGGTGTGCAGCGGGGTGTCCACGCTCTGGCGCTCCAGAATGCCGGGGGCCTGCTTCTCGATGGGGTTGTAGCCAACGGCCTCAATGGGACCCTTGCCGTCGATGGGCTCGCCCAGCGGGTTGATAACACGGCCCAGGAAAGCTTCGCCGACGGGGATACCGGCGCGCTTGCCGGTACGGGTCACCAGGGTGCCCACGCCGACGGATTCGGCACCATCAAACAGCATAATGCCCAGGTGGGAAGGCTCAACACTTTCCACCATGCCCTTGGCACCGTTTTCAAAGGTGACGATCTCGCCGTACACGGCGCGGTCCATGCCTTCAACGGTAACAATGCCGTCGGCAGCGGACACAACCGTGCCTCCCTCGGCGGTGTTGGCGGCGGGCTTGTAGTCCTCCACGCGGGTCTTCAGGGTGGCCAGGTCGGGTTTGTCGCCGGTCATCTGGTCCAGGGCATGGCGGCCGGAGTTATCAAACACACGGTCGCCCACCTGCAATACATAGCCGGAAAGCAGGCTTTCATCCACGCTGACATCCAGCAGGACTTCGGTTGCATCGTACAGGGATTTCAGCTCGGCCTTGATCTTGTCCAGATCCTGCTCCCGCGGCTGGCGGGCGCAGTGCAGGTCGGCCTTTACAATGCGGTTGGCGGAGAAAAACTCGCGGCTGAATTCACTTGCCATTGCTGTCCCCCGCTTTCTGCAGCAGGTCATCCAGCAGGCGTGCATCGTCCTGCTGCGTCAGGTTGCGCGCCAGCAGCTTTTCACACATATCGCGGGCCAGGGCGGAAGTTTCAGCATTGGCATCGCGCAGGCGGCGGGCATGCTCTGCTTCGGCAGCGGCTTTGCCTTCGGCCACAATCGCATCTGCCTGGCGCTGGGCGTCCTGCAAAAGCTGTTCTTTCTCTTTTTCAGCCTGCTTTTCGTAGGCTTCGCGGCGCTGGGCAGCTTCGGTATCCACATTCTGCAGTTTATCCTGCGCCTGTGCCAAAACAGCCTGTGCGTCGTTCTTTTTGCCTTCTGCATCGGCGATCGCATCATCGATCTGCTTCTGGCGCTGCTCAATCACGTTCATAACGGGACGGTACAAAAACTTGCGCAGCAGAACAAACAGAACCAGAATGTTGACGACCGTCCACAGAATATTCAAATTCAGTGTCAGCATCGTTTATGCCTCCGTTATCAGCCCAGGAACAGGATGATGAGCAGGGCAACAACGAAGCCGAAAATGGCGGTGCCTTCTGCCAGGGCGGCGCCCAGCAGCAGGTTCTTGCTGATCTTGCTTTCAGCTTCCGGCTGGCGGCTGATGGCCTCCGCTGCCTTACCGGTTGCAATGCCAATGCCGATGCCGGCGCCAATGCCGGTCAGTGCTGCGATGCCAGCGCCCAAAGCTACCAAACTTGCCATAATAAATTACTCCTTTTTATAATAATGTAAAAGTGGGAAAGAAAACGCAGGTCATTCCATCGTTTCTTTCATGAACAGGGAGGTCAGGAAGACAAACACATAGGTTTGGATCAGACCGTCAAACAAATCAAAATACAGGCTGAAAATTGCGGGGACAAAAACCGGAACCACCAGTTTGATGAGTTCCATGATGACAAATGCGCCCAGAACGTTGCCAAACAAACGCATGCACAGGCTGGTGGGCCGGATGGCGATTTCCAGAATGTTCATGGGGGTCATCAGGGCAATGGGTTCCGCCAGACTGTGTACAAATCGCTTGCCGCCCTTTGCATGGATGCCGGAATATTCGATCAGCACAATACTCATAATAGCCAGCGCTGCGGTAACATTCAGGTCCTTTGTGGGGGGCTTGAGACCAATGATGCCGATCAGGTTGGAGCAGGCAATGTACAGTGCAACCGTGATCAGGTACGGCACATACTGTTTGCCGGCTTCGCCCAGCAGATCTTTGAAGAAGTTATCCATGGTTACCACAGCGGTTTCCAGGATGGCCTGGCGCTTGCTGATATGATTGACCTTGAGATTGCGTGTGAGCAAAATCGAAACGATCACCAAAAACGCCATGATGCCCCAGCTTACCGCGATGGATTCCGGGATGTCGATGCCGCCAAAAATGGGAAGGGTAAACGCCGTATCAACGTTAAGCTCCTCTTTTAAGGCGGCGGTCAGTTCGTTCATTATTCCGCCTCCTCTGGCCAGCGGGGCAGCTTGTGCGCCGGGCTGGCTTTATGTTTTGAATTTATCTGATAAAAAGCGCACCAAGGAGAAAAACAGAAAGGGGGGAAACGGCGATGTTCCGTTTCCGCACCCTCCTTGCTGCGTTTTTTATGCCGCCATAATACCACCATTCCCCGCCATTTGTAAGCCCCTTGCCGCACATTCTGCCTTTTGGATATTCCGTAATTCTGACAGATTAAAAATACTGTGTATGATGCACAATAAAGCGCCTGAAAATTGAGCTAATTGCCGAATTTAATGACAAAAAATGCAGAAAAGTTCTTGATTTCAAACAAATCTTGCGGTTCTGTGCGGTTTTGATGGTGAGGGAAAGGAACGGTGTTTGTGCAAAACTGCCAAGGAGCGGAAATTCAGGCGATGCGCTCCGCGCCAAGGGCGGTTTCGGATGCAAAGCGGGTAGCCGCCAGCTTTTCCAGTGTGGCAAGCCGCACGCAGATGGTAAACAGCCGGGCCGCAGGTTCGATCTCCTCGGCGCTGGCAAAGCTGGGGGCAATACGGATGTTGCTGTCCTGCGGGTCGCGGCCATAGGGCCAGGTGGAACCGGCGGGGGTGAATTTGACACCGGCCCGGCGGCAAAGCTCCACCGTGCGGGCCGCGCAGCCCGGCATGGTATCGAAGGAAAGGAAGTAGCCGCCGCGGGGTTCCGTCCAGCTGGCAATGCCGCTGCCGTCCAGTTCCTCGCGGAAAATGGAGATGACCTGCTCGAACTTGGGGCGCAGCAGGCGGGCATGGCGTGCCATATGGGCTTCAATGCCGCTTTCATTGCGGAAAAAACGTGCCTGACGCAGCTGGTTGAGCTTATCGGGGCCGATGGTGGCAAATTTCCACACTTTGCGCAGATCGATCAGGTTGGCGGAACTTGCCGCCACGCCGCTGATGCCTGCACCGGGGAAGGAAACCTTGCTGGTGGAGCAGAACTCATACACCATATCCGGGTGCCCGGCATTGGCGCAGGCGGACAGGATGTCTGGCAGGACGGCCGGGGCGTTGGGGTAAAGGTCATGCACGCAGTAGGCGTTATCCCAGAAAATGCGGAAATCCGGCGCTGCGGGTTGCAGGTGGGCAAAGCGCTCCACCACCATGGGGCTGAACACAATGCCGGTGGGGTTCTGGTACTTGGGTACGCACCAGATGCCTTTGATGGAAGCATCCCGCTGGACCAGGTCTTCGATCATGTCCATATCGGGGCCATCATTGTGCATGGGGATGGGGATTAGCTGGAAGCCGAAATGCTCCGTCATGGCAAAATGGCGGTCATAACCCGGCACGGGGCAAAGAAACTTGCGGTCCTTGACCTGCACCCACGGCTCTGCGCCCAGCAGGCCGTCCAGCATGGCGTGGCTGAGGATATCGAACATCATGGTCAGGCTGCTGTTGCCGCCCACCATGACCTGCTCCGGCCGCGCGCCGATCATACCGGCCAGCAGGGCTTTTGCTTCGGGAATGCCGTCCAGCCCGCCGTAATTGCGGCAGTCGGTGCCATCCTCACTGTCCAGCACGCTGCGGGAGTTCAGTTCACCCAGCATGCGCTGCGAAAGTGCCAGCTGCTCTGGCGCAGGCTTTCCGCGGGAAAGATCCAGCTGCAGGCCCTGCTGTTCGTACTCATGGTAGCGCTGGTACAGACGGTGGTATTCCCGCTGCATTTCTTTTTTTGTCATATCCTGATACTGCATGGTGCCATCCTTCCTGGGCAATACCGGCAGGGCCGCTTGCTTACCTGGTGTAGCTGAAAACGAAGAAAATGACGAAGATTTCGCAAATGTGCGATGGATTCCGCGTTTGTAGAAATATTCTAAATTTTCGACGTTTCAGGTACACCCTGGGGGGAGTATGCACGAACCCTGCCGGTATGCCTTGTTTTCTGGAACGGTTTGTATTATACTGTCGGAAAACACATTTGTAAAATATATGTTTCGCATGTAAAATATTTGTATTTGATATGGCAAAACGCAGGAAAAGAGGAAAAACTGTGAATGTAAACTATGAATATTACCGCTTATTTTACTATGTCTGCAAATATCACAGTATAACCCGCGCGGCCAATGTGCTGCGCATGAGCCAGCCCAATGTGACCCGCGCCCTGAACCGGCTGGAGGAACAGCTGGGCTGCAAGCTGCTGGTGCGCAGCACCCGCGGCGTGACGATGACGCCGGAGGGCGAGGTGCTGTTTGCCCACGTGGAAATCGCCCAGGAGCAGCTGCAGGCGGGGGAAAGCGAGCTGGCGGGCATTACTGCGCTGGAAAGCGGCGCGCTGACCATTAGCGCCAGCGAGACCGCTTTGAATGTGTTTTTGCTGGATAAGCTGCGGGAATTCCACCGGCGTTACCCCGGCGTGCGGCTGCGCATTGCCAACCATTCCACCCCGCAGGCCATCCGTGCGCTGGGGCGCGGGCTGGTGGATCTTTGTGTGATCACCACCCCGGCCCGGTTGGAATCCACGATGCGCCGTACCCTGCTGATGCCGTTCCAGGAAATTCTGATTGCCGGCAGGGACTTTGAATTTTTGCAGGGCCGTCGCTGGGCGCTGAAAGAACTGCAGCAATACCCTCTGATCTGCCTGGGCAGCGAGACGATGACCTATGCGTTCTATAACCAGTTTTACTTAAGCAACAATCTTGTTTTGCAGCCGGATACTGAGGCCGCTACCACCGACCAGGTGGTGCCGCTGGTCAAAAGCGGGCTGGGGCTGGGGTATGTGCCGCAGAATTTTGCCAAGGACGCCCTGGCCGCGGGGGATGTGTTTACCATCCAGTTGAAAGAGGAAATCCCCACCCGTCATGTTGTGCTGGTGCAGGATGGCGGCCGTGTTCCCAACGCAGCTGCGCGCGAATTTGCCCGGATGCTGAACAGCAGCGTTACGCAGCAGAATGCACCATAAGCGGACAAAATTGTGCACCGGCACCAGAAAATTAAAAATATCTGCGTCTGTTTTTGTGAAAGGTGATTGACAACTGCCGTGCGGAACCGTATGATAAAAGTGGAACTTTGCCCGGTGCAGCGGGAACCATACGGTGCGCCGGATTCCGCGCAGAGGGACAGAAAATAATAGGAGTGATTGTTTTGAAACAATGGCTGAAAGACGCAGTTTTTTACGAAATTTACCCCCAAAGCTTTTATGATACCAACGGGGATGGCATCGGCGATCTGAAGGGGATTATCGAAAAGCTGGATTACATCAAAGAGCTGGGGTGCAACGCTCTTTGGATCAACCCCTGCTTTGATTCCCCGTTCAAGGACGCCGGGTATGATGTGCGCGATTATAAGCTGATTGCCCCCCGCTATGGCACCAACGCGGATGCCAAAGCGCTGTTTGAAACAGCTCATGCCAAGGGCATCCATGTGCTGCTGGACCTGGTGCCCGGCCATACCAGCGAGGAACACGCATGGTTTAAGGAGAGCAGCAAGCCGGAAAAGAATGAGTATTCCGACCGCTATATCTGGACGGACTCCTGCTTTAGCGCCGGTGACGGTATGCCGTTCATTGGCGGCGAGACCGACCGCAATGGTACTTATATTTTGAACTTCTTCAAGTGCCAGCCTGCTTTGAACTATGGTTACGGCAAGTGCCGCGAAAAGTGGCAAATGCCCACCGATGCCCCCGGCCCGCGCGCAACGGTGGAAGCCGTGAAGGATGTGATGCGCTTTTGGCTGGATATGGGCTGCGATGGTTTCCGTGTGGATATGGCATCCAGCCTGGTCAAGAATGATACCCACCACAAAAAGTATACCTGTGCCATCTGGCGCGATATTGCCGCTATGCTGGACAAGGAATACCCCGAAGCCGCTCTGTTGAGCGAATGGAACCAGCCGCGCCAGTCCCTGAAAAACGGCTTTGATATGGACTTTATGCTGGAATGGCAGGGCAATGGCTACAGCTGGCTGATGCGCAATTATGATGGCGCAATAGATTCTGACCCGCATAACATCGGCAAGGCGTATTTCTGTGCGGATTCCGGCACGGGTATTGACAAGTTCCTGGATGACTGGCTGCCCAGCTACAAGGCGACCCGCAAGGACGGCCTGTACTGCTTGATTACCTGCAACCATGATACCATCCGCCCCTCCGCCGGTTTGACCCCGGATGAGCTGAAAATTGCTTACGCCATGCTGTTTACCCTGCCCGGCGCACCGTTTGTGTATTATGGCGATGAGATCGGCATGCGCTATCTGCCGCTGCCCACCAAGGAGGGCGGCTATTTCCGCACCGGTTCCCGCACTCCCATGCAGTGGGATAACAGCGCCAACAAGGGATTTTCTACCGCCGCAGCCGACAAGCTGTACCTGCCGGTGGACGATGCCGCGGACGCCCCCACCGTGGCTGCCCAGCAGGCAGACCCTGACAGCCTGTGGCATACCGTGCAGGGGGTGCTGAACTTCCGCCACAGCCACCGGGATCTGGATTCCGATGCGCCGTTCCATGTGCGGTTTGCCCCCAAGGCAAAGGGCAGCTACCGCCCGTTTGCCTGGGAGCGCGGCAAGCTGATCTGCGCGGTGAACCCCGCCCGCGAGGAAGCAGAACTGCCCCTGAAGCTGGAAGACGGTACCCGCGTGCTGCATGTGATCGGCAAAGCCGAAGTGAAGGGCGATGAGCTGGTGCTGGGTGCACAGAGCTTTGCAATTTTGGGGTAAGCAGAATAGATTGCAAACGCAAATGATAAGGCAATACCGCATAATTCTAAGTGCCGATACGGCGAGCGAGGTGCGGCAG
>OGZN01000414.1_pt1 | contig 19414 bp, 10 predicted proteins | sample 1576801 | NCBI WGS metagenome assembly OGZN01 (sample SAMEA3541573, study PRJEB24748) | human gut metagenome | biome: human gut; feature: human-associated habitat; material: faeces | place: China | collected 2012 | reverse complement strand
TAGATGCTCCGAATGCTCTTGAGATTACGAAAGCGACCGGGGATGTGGAGAAAGGCGTTGAGTCCTTATATCTATATACGTTTAAGGAGAACGGAGAGTTTATATCTCCAGTCGTAAAGGCAGAGGTTTCTGGCAATGGATATACGGCTACTATCTCAAAAGAAACCCGTACCATCCATTTTGTCGCCAATGACGGAACGTTAACCCCTTCCCAAGAAAGCGGAATGGCCTCGTTAGCGACAGATAAGCAAATCTTTTGGGGAAAGAGAACTTTTAGTGAAATTCCTGCGAAAAATATAAGCAATAATCTAGAAGATGCTGGTAACAACAATGTTGAACTACTACGAAACTGGGCCAAAATAACGCTGAATCTCTCATCGGAGGCAGCTGTGAAATTGAAAAATGTTTCTTATCTCATTTATAATGAATCACAGTTGGCATCTATCGGTTATAAAGATGCGGGAAAGTTGAATATTCCAAATCAAGATTTTTATGCGCCCCAGAATGAGCCAGATGCTAGTAAATATGCGAAGTCGGGTGAATCTGTGTATACTTTTGAACATTACAACCAAGATAAGAAAGCGACTTTTGTTATTATTAAGGCGCAATTTGCTGGTAACGATACCTATACATATTATAAGATTGATCTTGCCGTAAAGGATGAGAATGATAAGGTAACTCGTGTTTATGATGTCGTTCGTAATTATGCCTTTAATATAACGGTCAAGAGCGTTTCCAGAAAAGGAGCTACGTGGGCTGAGGTTATAGATGAAAATGTGATAGCGGATAATAATATCACGGCCTCGGCTATTATGGAAAAGTATCCGAATATAACTTATGATGGCGAGGCCTTGAATGTTACAAAGACGACATTCGTTTTTACGGGGGCTTCTAACACATTGTCGATGACTGCGACATATGCGGGAGCAGGGCAATTGAGCGTGGTTCCGGATGAGGGAATGTCGGATGTCGTAGATGGTAACTTAAGTTATCCTTCTTGGATACCTTCTGGCAATCAGACGATAACGATTACAGCCAATATAAAGCCGGCTCCTGGCTCCGGTGAGAAAATAGCGTATTTCTACGTGGTAGGAGGTAATTTGCAGCGTAAGATTAAATTGGTCTTACGTCCCCCTTATGACTTTATTAATCCGAGATTTGAAAACGTGAAGAATGGAACAGGCACAAATGAAATTGCTGCAGGTCAGCAAAAAGATGCTTATCTGAAATTCTCGATACCGGAAGATATTGATGAATCCTTATTCCCCATTGAATATAAGATATATACTAAAAAACTGTATGCGGTAGAACCCGGTGTTCGTTTGGAAACGACCGGAGCGAGCGATTGGTACTACGTCTATACGGATCAGATATTTAGTCCTGAAGAGAAGGTTATTCAATTTAAAACAAATACAGCAAATGATGATGAAGATGATGTTATTTTAAAGGCTGATTTATTCAATCCTGTTTCTGATTTGAGTTATACTAGACCTGAAAAAGTTAAAGAGACGAAAACTTTCTATTTGCAATGTCGAAGAAATGGAAGCAATGTGGGAAGTAATGTAACGATCACTTATTCCATATCAAGTGGTGGAGGAGCAGCAATTAGAACTAATAATAGCTCTAAAATAATATTGGATAAAGTATCCGTGTATGCAGATGATGAAATAACGTTTACACACACATATAGGGGAAGTACGTATACTGCGGAAATGTCTGTATCTGATTTGGCGAAAAGTAGTACCAGTAATTATGTATTTGTGAATATGAGATAATAATAATGGGTTCCCATCCATCATGTGAATGACGGATGCGGGGAGCGTGCAGCACACAATGGATTGAATTTGTTTTACACGTAGGCTGCACCTCCTCCCCGGCCCTTTACCTCATATAGCATTCGTGCTTTATCGATGCCATTCATTCCGTAAGGAGATGGGCGGCATCGCTTTCTTCATTTGCCGATGACGTTAACTTACTTGCCCCATGCAGTTAACTTGCTTTGGTCTGATATCAAAGGTTCTTGCGTAAAAAATTGCGCAACCCTTTGTTTATTAAAAAAAAGGCTCTATCTTTGCAGCCCGAATAAGTATGCGAATAATAATAAATAATATAGAAAGATGAAAAGAACATTCCAACCTTCCAACAGAAAAAGAAAGAACAAGCATGGCTTCCGTTCAAGAATGGCTACCGCTAATGGCCGTAGAGTATTAGCTTCTCGTCGTGCTAAAGGCAGAGCTAAATTAACGGTATCTGACGAATACAACGGATAATTAGTCACGTTCTAAAGATTTATAAAGAAAGTAGAGGTTTTTTCCTAAAAAGCCTTTACTTTCTTTGTTTTTGTAGTATTGCTCTGGTGGATATTGGTCTATATGCCGTTTTTTTTCTACTTTTGAACCGCCTACAAATACATACGTGAAATGAGTAACTTTTTTGTAAAACTGATAAAGAATCCGTTTGTCATCAATCTCTTGTTGGTGATAGTCGTGTCGTGCGGCGTTGTTTATGGCGTGCTGGCGTGGCTGGATTCTTATACCCGCCATAATCAAGCGGTGGTCGTTCCGGACGTGAAAGGAATGAAGCTAGAGGACGCCGCCGAGTTTTTCGGGAATAATAAGCTACGCTATAACGTGATCGATTCCGTATTCTCGAAAGATGTGGCTCCGGGCTCCATCGTGGAGTTGGTTCCCGGTGTCGGATCGAAGGTGAAAGAGGGGCGGATCGTCTTTGTTACGATTAACGCGTTGACCTCCCAGATGGCCGTGATACCGGAGGTGGAAGACTTATCTTTCCGTCAGGCGTATGCCTTGCTGCGGGCCCGTGGCTTCTCGTCGGTCGAGATAGAGTATGTGCCGGGCGATTATAAAGATTTGGCGATGGGGGTGGAGTTAAACGGGCGCACCTTGCTCAAGGGGGAACATGTACCGTTGACCGCTCATCTGGTATTGAAAGTAAGCAGTGGCGATCCGAATATGCTTCCCGACTCATTGGCTTTGGATAGTATTCCGGTAGAACCATTGGATAGTGATATAGAAAACTGGTTTTAAGGGAATGGACGAGTTTTTGGACGATATGGATGATGAACAGGTAGACGACCTGTTGATGCCGGAAGAAGACGAAACATCGTCGAGCCAGATGTATGAGCATTTCCGCTTCGTAGCGGACAAGGGGCAATCCCTGCTCCGGGTAGATAAGTTCTTGGTAGACCGTATGATGGGCGCTACCCGTAACCGCATCCAATTGGCGGCTGAGGCGGGTTGTATCTTGGTGAACGATAAGCCGGTGAAAAGTAATTACCGGGTGAAACCTTTGGATGTGGTTTCTATCGTGATGGATCGCCCACGCCGGGAACTGGAGATTATCCCCGAAGATATCCCTTTGAATATAGTATATGAGGACGATGATTTGCTGGTGGTGAATAAGCCGGCAGGCTTGGTCGTACATCCCGGTCATGGTAATTATACCGGTACGTTGGTGAATGCCTTGGCTTATTATTTGAAGGATGATCCCTATTATGATCCTTCCGATCCTCGTTTAGGCTTGGTACACCGTATCGATAAGGATACGTCGGGCTTATTGGTGGTGGCTAAACGCCCGGAGGCCAAGAGTAACCTAAGCCTGCAGTTCTTCAACAAGACAACCAAACGTAAATACCGTGCCTTGGTATGGGGCATCGTTCAAGAGGATGAGGGGCGTATCGAGGGAAATATAGGTCGTGATCCTCGTGACCGTATGCAAATGACCGTCTTCCCGGAAGGCGATCAAGGCAAGACTGCCGTCACCCATTACACCGTGTTGGAACGTTTGGGCTACGTGAGCTTGGTGGAGTGTCGTCTGGAGACGGGGCGCACGCACCAGATCCGTGTACATATGAAATATATCGGTCATACGCTTTTCAACGATGAGCGGTATGGCGGACATGATATCTTGAAAGGAACAACTTTTACTAAATATAAACAGTTCGTGCAAAACTGTTTCGCTATTTGTCCACGTCAGGCCTTGCATGCTAAGACGTTGGGGTTCGTTCATCCTACTACGGGAGAGGAGATGTTTTTCGATTCCGAGATTCCTTCCGATATGCAGCAGCTGATCGACAGATGGCGTGTATACGCGAACACTAAAGAACTATAAAAATGAAAAAGAACATCGCTATCGTAGCAGGGGGAGATTCCTCCGAGATCGTTATTTCATTAAAAAGTGCGGACGGAATCTACTCTTTTATTGATAAAGACAAATATAATTTATATATTGCCATCGTTAAGAGGGATGAGTGGGCGGTTATACTTCCTAGCGGGGAACATACACCAATTGATAAGAATGATTTTAGCTTCAAGGAGAATAGCGTGACGAGGCATTTTGACTTCGCTTATATAACGATACACGGTACTCCGGGCGAGGACGGACGTTTGCAAGGATATTTCGATATGATCGGTATGCCTTACTCGTCTTGCGGGATGCTGGTGAGCGCTTTGACATTCAATAAATACGTATGCAATCATTACTTGAAAGACTTTGGTGTAAAAATTGCCGCATCCATTCATTTGTTCAAGGGAGAGACTATTACGGACGAAGAAGTCGTGACTCGTTTGGGTTTGCCTATTTTCGTGAAACCAAACGATGGGGGTAGTAGTTTCGGCGTGACGAAGGTGAAAGAGCTCTCCGCTATCCAGCCCGCTATCGCTAAGGCGTTTGGGGAAGGACGTGAGGTGATTCTCGAGAGCTTTATCGATGGAACGGAAGTGACATGCGGTTGCTATAAGGTGGAGGGTAAAGAGGTTGTCTTTCCTTTGACCGAGGTGGTTACGGATAACGAATTCTTCGATTTCGACGCAAAGTATAACGGGCAGGTGGACGAGATCACTCCGGCCCGTATCTCCGCCGAGTTGACGGAGTTGATACAGCGCAAGACATCAAGGATCTACGATATATTGGGCGCCAAAGGACTGATTCGTGTGGATTATATTATTCCGGCAGACGGGGAGCCTGTCTTACTGGAAATAAACACGACACCGGGAATGACGGCTACCAGCTTTATCCCACAGCAAGTACGTGCGGCGGGATTGGATATAAAGGATGTCATGACAGACATTATTGAAGACGAACTCAAAAACAGAAAAACAAAATGAATAGATATGGATACAGAAACAGTTTCCCCTAATTTCGACGACATCCGTCCGCTGAACAACAGTGAGGTGAAGGACGCGATTGAAAAATTGGTCGCCAATGAGGATTTCGAGCGGGCTTTACGTTACATAAAGCCGAATTTGAATTGGGAGGAATTCTCAGTTGCCATGCGTGCTTGCAAGACGAAGGAGGAGTTTAAATCTACTCTGGCCTATGACGCTGTAATGACGGTGGCGAAAAATACTACTTTCTCGCTTACTATCTCAGGGCGTAGCCGTCTGCCGAAAGATAAGGCGGCCTGTACGTTTATCTCGAACCATAGGGATATCGTATTGGATGCCTCCTTCTTGAATGTCATGTTATATGATGTGGGGTATGGTATGACGCAGGTCGCTATCGGCGACAATCTTTTAATCCGTCCGTGGATCGAGACATTGGTACGCTTGAACAATAGTTTTATTGTGAAGCGTGGCGTTTCTGTTCGTCAGATGTTGGAGGTCAGCAAGACGCTTTCCGCCTATATCCATCATGCGATCAAGAATGTGAACGAGTCTGTATGGATCGCCCAGCGTGAGGGACGTGCCAAGGATTCGGACGATCGTACGCAGGGCAGCGTATTAAAAATGTTGAGTATCGGCGGTGATAAGGACAATCTGTTGTTGAATTTGATGGATTTGAATATCGTGCCGGTCGCTATCTCCTACGAGTTTGATCCTTGCGATTTTTTGAAGGCGAAAGAATTTCAGATGAAGCGGGATGATCCGGATTTCGTGAAATGCCAGCGGGATGATCTATTGAGCATGGAAACGGGTATCTTGAACAATAAGGGTCGTGTCCACTTTACGATTACTTCCCCGATCAATGATTCCTTGGCTAAACTGGACAAGGATATGGAGAAGAATGAGCTGGTAAGCGCTATCGCGTCCGTTATCGACCGGGAGATCTATAAGAACTATCGTTTCTATCCGTGCAATTACGTGGCGTATGACTTACTGAACGGCACTCGTCGTTTCCAAGAACATTATGGTCCGAAGGATAAGAAGCAATTCGAGGAATACTTGCAAGGACAATTGGATAAGATCGTCCTTCCGAACAAGGATGAGGCGTTCTTACGTAAGAAGATCTTAGAGATGTACTCCAATCCGCTGAAAAATTATCTGACAACTTTATAAGCGGCCTTTATCGGCTATGCGTAGCGGTTCGTACTTGATCCGCCCTTGATCCCCTCCTTTCCGGCGAGCATGCCACCTTCGGGTGGCAGCCGCCGGAAAGGAGGGATTATCTTTTTTGCAGGAATTCGTCCAAGGATTCCTCTTTCTGCAATCCAAGTTTCTTGCGGATACGGCTGCGTCCGGAGTTGACGCTGGGACGGGAGATGCCCAAGGCCAACGAGATCTCGTCCGTGCTCTGCTTCAGGTAGATCAGCATGCAGAGCAGTTCGTCGGATTTGGTCAGTTCCGGGAAGTCCTTACGCAAGCCGGGCAGGAAGCGAGGGTACAGGGCAGCGAAGGATTGGCGGAACCGCAACTCGTCCTCGCCGCTCAGCAAGGAGGGGTTGAGCTTCTGGCGTACGCTGTCGATCACCTCGTTATGGGCGGCTTGCTCCAGCTCGGCGCTCAGTCGCTCATTGCGGCGGTTCAGTTCTTGTTGGGTAGCGAGGAGATTATCCAGCCGTTGACGCTGGATCTCCCGCTCACGTTGGTGAAGCCGGCGACGTTGGAGTGCGTAGACAATGATCCCGGTCAGCAGGCAAATGGCTAGGATCAGGATGACGCGCGTATAAACGAGCGAACGTTCCTTCAAGGCCACTTCGGCGGATAAGGCCCGATTCTCCTGCTCCTTCCGTCCGGTCTCGTAGCGTACGTTGGCACCAATGGCGTACCGCTGTTTCTCCGCCAGTTGCAACGAGTCGTGTATCTCCTTGTATTCCGGGTAGATCTCAGCCATCTTGTCTCCCTTCTTTTGTTGGGCGTAAAGGTTGAGCAAATGCCGTCCGGTCCAATCCATCATATCGTTCGCCTCGTATTTCTTGTAGAGAGCGTAGGCCTCTTCCATCAGGGGGAAGCCTTTTTCCGGCTTTCCGTCGCGTACGAGGCAGGCCCCCAGCATGAATTTGAAAAGATCTTGATACCCCGCGGAGATCGCTTCTTCCTCTTCTATCAATTCCTTGTACCCTTCGAGGGCGGCAGGGATAGAGTCGGGCACATATTCGTAGTAATAATTGTAAAGTATGTTTTTGGCGGCGAGGACATAGGCGTTCTCTTTCAGCTCCTCCCCTCTCTTTAAGGCCTGCCGTGCGTAATATAAGGTAGAGTCGTGCTGTTCCAGCTCCCAGAATATCCCGGCTTTCATCCGGTAGAGGTCGCTGATGGTAAAACTATCCAACTGGAGGGAGTAGTCGATGGAGCGTGAGATGGCCTCCATAGCCTTGTCGTACAATCCGAGGTCGCTATAGGTGGAGGAGAGGTCGGCGAAGGTGTAGACGAAACCCCGGTTGAGCTTCTCGGGGTGGGCTACGCACCAGTCCATGGCTTCCTGTATGACTTCCACCTCTTTTTCCCGCATTCCCTTGCGGCGGTAATAATGGCCGAGGGTAGAGAGCAGGTCGGCCGGATCGTCGGCGGCATCGGGGTGGAGGCGATAGACGGCGAGGGCCCTTTCTTGCACACGGATCGCATCCGAAGGGTCGCGGCGGAATTTATAGAGCGTGTTGGCTACCGCTTGGGCGATACGGATCTCTAGCCACGGGTCGTCGGAAGGGGGAAGAGCGGCGAGGCTGTCGGCGAGGCGCAAGGCCTCCTCCCGGTTGTCGCGGTCGTTGAGCTGCCGGAGTATCTCCTTGGTATCGGGCGGAAGCTGCCGGGAGAGGGAGCCGTCCGCGGGAGGCGTGTCGTGCCGGCAAGCGAGGGTGGCTAGCGAGAGGAGGGTGGCTAGCAGGAAATGCGTGATGTCTCTCATCTGCGTAGGATTTTATGGTTTATCGCGAATATACGCCGTTTTTCATGGAAAATAGCGTGTCCCGGGGGATAAATCGATTGAATCATCTATTGGTTTTTTATCCGTCCGAAGGCCCGGCGGCGTACCTTTGACTTGTCCGTACCACCGGTGCCCCGAGCGGCGTGTCAATTAAATTGATGATCGCATTTCGTGCGGATAAGGCCGTTGTTGAGGACTTGTTGAGCGGATTGCTCAAAAAAGAATTCGTCGTATAAGGATAGGAATGGTTTCCTTTGAGAAACAAAAACGAAGTAGTAATGGAAGGGTCATACTTACGGATTTTGATGATGTGCGGGATGCTGGCGCTCCTCCTCTGCGGGGGCTGCTGGGTGTTCGCATGGAAGCATCTGCGCCGGCGGATCGACGAGCGGTTCGACGTACTGTCGGAACACTTGGAGCGTCACGCCGCCGAGTGCCCGATACGGAAGGAGCACCTGCTGGCCTCGTGCCTTCCCGCCGATCCGGAGCGAAAAGGGAACGGATCGTTCCACCGATCGTTCCGGGCATCGTATCCGGGTTTCCTGCCGACGCTTAGGGAGCGGGTGCCGGGGATCACGCCGGCGGAGGAAACGCTTTGCATGCTGATCAAGATGAACCTGAGCAACCGGGAGATCGCCGACAAGATGTCTATCTCCATCGGAAGCTTGCACACCACCCGCTACCGGCTGAAACAGAAGATGCCGCCGGAGGCCGCCAAGGGCATGGACGAATGGGTACGGGCGATCGAATAGGGTCATGGGGAGGCGAACTCCCTACATTATAATATAGAGTATACACCTTTATCTAAGAAGAATCAGTATGAGAAGAGAATCTTTATTTTTCGGTATTTTGACGCTGGTGGTGTCGGCCTTCCTCACGGGATGTTCCGACGACGACACGGAAGTGTACGTCCCCCAGCGTGTGGCGGAGTTCAACCTCTCCGACGAGTCGGACGGCAACCGGCTGTTCATCATCCATCCGTGGGAGGGCGAGATCGCCATCCCGGTGCACGATGATCGTATCCGCGACTTCGAGTTCAGCGGCAAGTATTTCGATTGGGAGATGAGGCAGGGGGCCGAGAGCCGCTTCCTCGTGCTCAACCTCAAGAAGGAGGTGGAGCGTAAGCCTTTCCTCGAGAAGATCGCCCTGCGGGGGATCGCCAGCAAGTCGGGGGAGGCGGCGACGGACACGCTCTTCCTCGTGTCGCAACCCAAGCTGGAAAGCTCAGCGTCGGATAACGCCCCGAGCTATATGCACAACGTGGGCAAGACGGTGAACACGGCGGGCGATATCTTCGCCGCCCCTAGCGAGCCTTTCCTAGATTTCGACCTGATGTACGGCACGGAGGCTTTCGTGAAGACCCCCCACGCCGAGTCGTGGGGACGGGAACGCTCCGGCGTGGACTACGAGGAGATGGTGGACAACATGTGGCAGGAGCTCGGCATCTCGGTGAGCAGCCTCGGCTTCACGAACCAAGGCGCTCCTACGCCTACGAGGTCGAAACTCTTCTCCGGCTCCTTCGACCAGCGGTTCCAGCATAACCAGACCTCGTCCAACCGCTTCGAGTATCACGTGGACGTGCATGTCAAGCCGATGGTGGAGCTGCATATGGCCACCGCCATCTATACCTCTGCCAGCGATCCCGACGTCTTCCTGCCGTTCCTCACCACGACCGCCTCGCGCTTGCTGAACGAAACCAATAGCGACCTCTACAAGCGATACGGCAACACACAGAAGGGCATCTACGATCTATACGACACCTACGGCACCCACGTGCTGGTGGGCGGTGTCTTCGGCGGGAGCTATACCTATATCTACAGCCGGAAGGAGAACCTCTATTACGACGAGACGGTGTTCGCCGCCGAGGCGGAGCTTTCCGCCAAGTCGTCGTCGCCGGCGGGAGAGAACGAGAACTGGCTCCAGACCTACTACCGCGTGATGGGTACCCACGGCGGCAAGATCGGCGCCGGGGGCGGCTATACGAAGTCGGAGCTGAACGAGCATATGTCCGAGGAGAGCATCATGATCATCACCGGCGGCAACGCCTCCGTGGACTTCGAGAGCTGGGACAAGTCCATCGCCGACGAGAACAGCAACCTCCACCTCGTAAGCTACGGCCCGAGGGGCGATACCACCCGTTGCTTCCTGGTCCCCCTGTATTACCTGACGAAGAACTACGCGCGGCAAGACGCGCTGAAGAAATATCTGGACCCCTACGTGGAGGCGCGTTCGAAGCTGGCCAAGAAACCGCAGCTGATCCTGGCCGACTTCATGATGCGTACCGGGAAGGACAATCACGGGGATCCCGCCGGACAACGTGTCTTCACCGGGCCGGACGGCAAGGAGCGCATCTACAGCCCGCTGGTGCTGAATACCAAGGGACCGAACGACTCGCGGATCGGCAAGATGCTCGATACCTCGGCCCACGAGTACCTCGACGTGGGGGATAACGCCGACCAGCTCTGGTGGGTAGCCCTCGACTTCAAGGACGAGTGCCGCCCCATCTACCACATGCGCTTCATGAAGGAGGACGACGCCCGCAAGCACGGCTTCGAACCGCGGGGGCAGGACGCCGAATCGGGAATGATGTGGGACGCGATCGATAACCATTACGTTTGCTTGAAGTTCTCGCCCGACGACAGCCATAAGGAACCGGTCTCCGGCGTGGGCATCGCCCGCAAGGGGAAGAGCGATGACCTATACTACGTGATCGCCACCTCGCCCGGTACCGACATGACGCTTCCTTACTCCATCGACGAGCAATTCCCGGCCTATTGGGGAAGCAAGGAGTATAAATTGAAGAGCGAGAACCCGCCGTACCGCTTCGGGGTGGACCAAGAGAACGACTTGAACGAGGGAGACAGTTGGTTCGGCCGCAACAAAGCCACCAACCATGAGCAATGGATCTTCCCGGTCTACACCACCAAGCCGTTGGACTGGCCGATCCGGTTTACGAAAGCGACGGACTAGCGAAATACCTCGGAAACGATCCCTACGACCGTAGCCATCCCTCTCGAGGCCTCCGGAACGATCCCCACGACCGTAACGGCCCCTCCCGAAGCCTCTGGAGTGATCCCTATGGTCGTAGTGGCCTCTCCCGAGGCGTCCGGAGCGATCCTTACGACCATAGCGGTCCTTTCCGATGTCTCGGGAGAGATTTCGACACCCGTAGGCATTGTTTGATAGAAAAATATATGATTATCAAAGGGATTATCCTGCATTTGTAGGAAACCTTACGTCTGCGGACAAGAGGAAAGTATTAACGAAAAAACAACAAACAGTATGAGTTTAGCGAAACAAATCGGATCGGTATCGAAGACCGCGTTGACCAACGCCGGCCACATGAACATGAACAACGAGATCTACGCCCGTATCTTGGATACGACCGTGGCCGCCCTCCATCTGGAGGCCCTCGCCCCGGGTTACAAGGAATGCATCGACCGGGAGGCGGAGTGCGTGAACCGCGTCACCAAGAGCGCCTCCACCGCCCAGCTGGAGGCGAAAGACAAGGAGCGTGACAAGACCCTCCAGTTCATCTACTCCATGAACGGCTCCTATAAGGTATGCCCCGACGAGACCCTGCGTACCCCCGCCCTGCTGGTAGACAGCGTGCTGCGGGCCTACGACAAGATCTACGCCAAGGCCTACGCCGAGGAGACCGCCCTGATCGACGGCCTGCTGCTCGACCTCGCCAAGGCTGACGTATCGGAAGCCCTCAAGACCCTCCACCTCGACACCTACGTGGCCCAGTTGAAAACCTTGAACGATGCCTACAAGGCTCTCGACATCACCCGCACCGACGAGTACTCCGCCCGTGTGAAGACCGATACCACCAAGGCCCGCAAGGCGACCGACGAGACCCTCGACCTCATCATCCAGCGTGTCAACGCCTACGCCGTACTTGAGCCTACCGAGGCCATCAACGCCTTCATCGACACCGTGAACCAGATCTTCCGCAAGTATAAGAACCTCATCGCCGCCAAGGGAGGCCCCACCAGCCCCTCCAAGTCCGACGACAAGCCTTATCCCACACCCGACCCTGCGCCCGACCCCGAGAACCCCGGCGGCGATAGCGAGAGCCCGGACGAGATCTGAGCCTAGCAAATTGTCAAACACTTAAAATCGAATCCATATGAACGAATTTTATCTTTCTAGAAAGATATCCGCGCGGCTCTCCCTCCGGGCCGCCGTGCGGATGTTCTGTATCCTGACGCTGGCCCTATGGGGGCCGGCAATGGCAGGAGCGCAAGCGCAGCCACAGCCGCTTGACGTGGCTAGTACTAGTATTACTGATAAACTAACCCTCACCTATAAACCGAAAACCGCCGGCTCGACCGATTACGCTTGGTTTTACAAGATCGGGACTAATGGCACCGACACCGAGTTCTCCGGTACGCTGACGGGCACGAACGCAAACTGGCAGCAGGGCGCGATCAATATCAAAAGCGAGAAAGCGATAGCCGACGCGAATAATCTTGACAGCTACCCGATCCTAAAATTGGATGGGCTAAACCTGACCTCCACTACTGCCGACGGCTCATTATTTTATCTGGAGGGCAGTAAACCGTTCTGTATCCAAGCGACAGGCAACTCTGCCAGTAACCTGAAAGCGAAAAAGGATGTGATTAATAACTACCAAGGATGCATCCTGCTTCTGGATGGTGGCACCGCCGGATTGAATATCGCCGCGGAAGGAACTGGATCATATGGAATATATCTGTACTCTACTAGTTCTGCTATAAATACCACCATCAAAGGCAAGATAACTGTCACGGCGGAAGCTGTTGCTGTGTTTCTAGACAATTGGGGTGCTTTCTCGGCTACCGAAGACGCGAAAGTAACGGTTTCTTCGGAAGATAAAGGTGGAGACGCAATTTATGGAAGCTCTAGAGTGAAATCCCCCTTCCTCCAATGGCAGTTCGCCACCGCCCCAACGAGTGGCCAGACGCTCGAGGTGAAAGACGCCAGCGGCCAATCGTTCGATCCCGTTATCCAATTCACCACCGACGGTAAAAAGAAGGGTTTCGCCATCAACGTCACAAAGAACACCGGCTACACCCTTTGGCTGGGCAACGAACAACTGATGGATTCGAAAGGAACAACCGTCTTTACGGCAACGGAAGATAAATTAGTCTCCTTCTCAGGCATGACGACTCTCCCCGCCGACTGGCCCGAGTACGCCAAATTAGCCAATGTCGGCCCGACTGGCACCGATGTCGCCGTCTCCGGCACTACCTACACCGTCAAGACCGCCTGCGGCCTCGCGTGGATCGCTTGGGTGACGAATAACGGGAAGACAATCGCCGATGCCGATAAAACCTATACCGATTCCTATCCCGCCTCCGAGGGCTTCAAGGACTGTACGGTTACGCTTGCGGACGATATCTCGCTGGCGAAACCTGCCCAAGGCGTGGCGAGCGGCTTCGAGGCTAATTGGATACCGATAGGGACTTATAAAGGCTTCGATGCACGTTACTACTTTCAAGGCACCTTCGATGGTGGCGGCCATACGATTACCGGAATGACGATCTCCTCGGCCTCGTTTTACTATATCGGCCTTTTCGGTTATCTGTATGGAGCGACCGTGCGGAATCTGACGATGGCAGGATCTGACAATATTAATTTGACAACTATTGCTAATGCTCAAGATACCGCTTACTATCTTGGCTGCGTGGCAGGTTATGTAAAGAATGGAAAAATCATCAATTGCCATAATCAATGCAAGGTTAGTTTTTCTGTGACCGGCAATTCTGGGTCTCTCGGTGGAATTGCCGGTTACTCTGAAGGTTCGGTGATTAGCGCTTGTTCAAACAGGGGAGCTGTCACTATGACCGGAAAGATGGGTCGTGGTGGTGGAATCGTAGCGACTAATAATGGCTCTTCTATCGTTTCCTGCTTCAATACGGAGGATATCCGTGTTACTGCTACCGGTTCTGGTTCTAGCGATGCCGCGTATGCGGGCGGTATCGGAGCCTATAGTAGCGGTAATTGTAGCATATCGCACTGCTATTCGACAGGGTGGATAATCGCTAAATCTTCCGCTGCTAATGCTTATTCCGGCGGCATTGCCGGACTATCTGAGAAAACGACGATTGAATCTTGTTTTGCCACAGGCGCTGTTTCTGCAGGATCAAACAGCGACAGCCGGATAGCTGCCGCAGGTGGTATTGTGGGGCAAGCTTTTGCTGGAAACATTAATATAATGATAAAGAATTGCCTCGCCTTAACTACCGCCGGCGTGAAAGCCTTAGGAAATACGTCGGATAAACAGGCCGGTCGGATTCTCGGATCTGATTCACCTACTAATAAAGTTACCCTTCTCGACAACTACGCCAGCACCATGATCCAACTGACGATAGGAGATAATACGCCAGTCCCTACCGATAACATAGGTAGCGATAAGGCAAACGGTGCCGACACTTACCTCGATGATGTCGCCGCCGAGATCGCCGCTTGGGCAGGCCCCGAAAATACACAAGCCTTCACCGCCATCGGTACCGCCGAGAACGGCCTGCTCCCGCAACTGAAAGCTATTGCCGGCTATGGCGCTGACGGTCTGCCTACAGCTTACGCGAGTACTATTATCCCCGGCCAGTCCGGCTTGTCGTCTGCCTCCTATCTGAGGTCCTTGTTGTCACTGCCCTTGTCTTCTAGCGATACGATGACCTTCATGCTCTTCTACTCCAACAACAAATGGAGTTATAAAAAGGGAGCCGGAACGGAGACCCGTTTCAACGGCAAAATATCGTCACCCCCAGGCCCTTCCGCCAACAAGCTCATCGTCGCCACCGCTACCGGCAACCCGACGCTGACGTTGAATTACGTAACGATACGCCCGACCGACGGTGCTGCCTTGACCGTCAACGAAGGTTGTGATCTGACAATTGCGCAGACCGGTTCGATCCTCGGCTCGTCCGGTGCCTCTACCTTGATCAATAAAGGCACCTTGAGGCTGTCGGGCAGCAGCTTCCGCATTGAAAACAGCAGCTCGTCCGATATGCATTACTGCCTCGATAACTCTGGCACCTTCAGCGTGCTTGATCCGGTAAATGGCTATACCACTTTCCATTGTGCCCACACCGCTATCCATAACACCGGTACCCTTACCAATGCTTGGATGGAATGTCTGTTCACGGATGAGGCGGGAGATGCTGGCGCTACGATAAGGTTTCTGCCTCGCTCATCCCAGCCCATCGAAGTAAAACGCTACAACAAGACCTTAGCCACTACCGTTACGGCGGGCGAGGAGTATAAGCTCTGGGAGATGAAAGCTAGTACGTTTATCCCGCAGAAAGGCCTCGATAGCGAAGGCACGGCAATCGATCGCTTCCCTGCTCCCGAGGCGGATGGTAGGGTAACGACCTTTACGGAGGTGAGTGATTGGAAAGAGGTCGAGATCTCCGGCAATCAGAATCTCTCCGAGGCCGGCCTGTCACAGAGTGTCATCGTTAAATCCGATGGCGTGCTTACCGTCGATAGCGAGAATGCGTCCGTCTTTGAGTTGACATTGGAGGAGGGTGCGCAGGTCGTGACAACGAATGCGCTGAAGGTGTCCAAGACTTTCAAAACCAACCGTTCGCTGAATAACAAATGGACGACCTTCGGTAGCCCTATCGAATTGACAGCCTCTGCGGAATATGGTAGTGGGCTAATCCTTTATGCCGCCACCGGCTACACCGCTAAGGAGGCCGTTGCCCAAGGTTGGGAAGAGGTCTCTGTCCTTTACGGGAAAAGGGTCGATCTCACCGCCGGTAGCCCCTATCTGTTGGCCGCCGACGCAGCCTTGACTCGGGTAACCTTTAGCCAAACAGCCTCCGACGCGCCGATCGAGATACCGGCTACGGCTACGGTCGCTTCCGGCGATGCCCTCGAGAACGGCGTGTTCCTCTTCCGGACGAACCCGAATCTCGCCAACCTTACGCTCCGTGGTATCTACGTGCTCAATGCCGAGGGTACCCGCTTCGACCTTCAGGAGGCGGATTATGTGCTGAAGCCTTTCGAGGCATACATCACCGCCAATGCCGTCACCCGCTCGCTGGTTCGTAGCGTGGGTGTGTGCGATGGCTCCGTGGTGACCGCCAACGAGATCGCTACCGCTACCGCCGCTGTCCGTATCTGGGCCGCCGACGGTGCGCTGCATGTCTATTCCGGGGAGGCCGCCGCGCTTACCGTGGTACGCTCCGACGGACGTACCGTCTACGCCGCCTCTATCGCCCCCGGCGATACCCGCTTGGCTTTGCCTTCCGGTATTTACATGGTTCGAATCAATAACATCACTTATAAAATAGCGCTTTGATATGAAACAATATACTAGTTTATGGCTCGTATGCCTGCTGGCGGTCTTCTCGATGACCGCCCGGGCGCAGGAAGGGATCGAGACGAAGGCTCGTCCCGACTACCCCGCTCTTCCTTTCATGTTGACTTTCGAGGCTCCCGCGGAAGGATCTGCCTCCTTATCGATCTCGGCGGACGGTGAGACCCTCACATCCCCTACGACCTTGCATTCCGGCACCGAGGTGACGATTACCGTCACCCCCGCCGACGGCTACCGAATGGCTTCCGGTTACCCGAAGGTTTACCGCACGGGTACGCCCTCCGAAACGGTACCGGCTACGTTTAAGCCCGATGCCAGTAGCGGTATCGCCTACCTCTACACCTTCACCATGCCGGACTTCCCGGTCACGGTAGAGGTGGAGTACGAGAAGATCCAGTCCACCGTCACCTTCGCCAACCCGGCGAACGGTACGCTTACCTTGAGTACCGCCGATGCTCCGGGTAGTTCGATTGTTTCCGGCGGCGAGGTCGCCTCCGGTACGAAGGTGACGATTGCCGCCACCCCCAACAAAGGCTACCAAATGGTGTTCGGCTCCTTGAAGGTATCCGGGAAGGTCGGGGATAAAACCAATACTGTTCCGTTGCAGAAAGAGAAAGATGGTACGACCTACTTCTTGATGCCGGCCTATACGGTGGAGGCTGAGGTGAAATTTGAGCCTATCCTCGTGGCTCTGTCCTCGGAAGCCCGTTTGAGTTCCCTATCGTATAAGGAAGGAAGTGGGGAGGTTACCCCGCTTCCCGGTTTTCTTGCCTCTACGATGAAATATGAGGTGCTGCTCCCAAATTCCACCCAGAAATCGGCTACCCTCACCTTATCCGGCCAGCTGGTCGATGCGAAGGCTGAGCTGCTCGTGAATGGATCGCCTGTTTCCGTAGAACCGACAGGATCGTTCACGGCTACCGTATCGCTCGAGAGTGGATCGGCCAAGGCTACCTTGGTCGTTACCGCCGAGGATGGACAGACCAAGCGTACGTATGAGGTAAACTTCACGGTACTTCCCGAGTCGGAATATTACGTCAAGATCCTGCAGCCGGAAGGCGGTACGATCTCCGTTTCTTATACAAAAGAGGGTAAGGAAGTGAGCGTGAAATCCGGCGATGCCGTACCCGTTGGTACTGAGTTGAGCTTGGCACATACGGCCTTGCCAAAGTACGAATTCGTGAGTTACAAAGTGAATGATGACCCGCTAGCATCTGGGAATATTACCGTCTCCGGTACCGACGACTTGACGATAACCGCTGCCTTTACGCAGGAATCTTCCGTGACTCCGGAAGAGATCGCTACGATCGGTACGCCGGCCGTTCCCAAGGAAAAGGAAGGGCAGGAGGGAACGAATGTTCCAACGGATGATAACTCGATCGTGATCATCCCCGATGCCGTATCCCTGCCATCGGATACGGAACTCTCCAGCCTCCGCTTGGTGAAGGAAGATATAGAAGACCCAGCGAAAAAGGCTGAGATTGAAGAGAAAGCGAAAGCTGCCGCCCAAGATGCGGGTATCGCTCCTGATGCCCCGAAGATCGTGATGGAAGTGACCTTGGTTAAGGTGACGACCACGATTTCCGCTACCGACGCATCCACCACTACCGCCGTAACTCCCGTGCAGCCCTCCGATATCGTGACGGTACGTATCCCGTATCCGGAAGGCGTAAATAAAACCCAACATGATATCGTGATTATCCACCTCCGCTCGGACGGCGTGGTAGACGTGTATTCCGAGGGTAATAACAATTTGACATTAGAGGATGATTATATGGAGATCTCCGTTGCCAGCTTCAGCCCGTTCGTGGTAAGCTATACGCCCAAATCTGGGCCGGTGGATCCCGATTATCCTGACACACCCGACACCCCGGATACCCCGACATCGAATGCCTCGGTAGAGGGAGGCATAGCGGTTTGGACCTCTGCCAACGCCCTCCATATCCGTGCGGATCGTCCGGCTGAGGCATGGGTTGTCGGCCTGTCGGGTGCTCGTCGTGCCCGGTTCGCGGTCGTTCCCGGCGAGACAAGACGCGCTCTTCCCTCGGGAGTCTATCTTGTCCGGATAGCCGACCAGACCTATAAGGTACGGATACGGAACTAAGCGTTGTTTGTTTGACGTGAGAGGGATGCCCTTGTTTCTCCTTGGGGAGAGCGGGGCATCCCTTCTTTTTTGTGAATATGTTTCTTAACATACATACCCGTAATCAATTGGTTAGCCGCAAATGCTTATCTTTGAGCTATCCCGATGCAAACGCTTACAATATGCTAGTCATTTAAACTCAATTATAGTATGAAACCGGAAGATTACATTACCAGAGAGGAGAAGTATGGTGCCCACAACTACCATCCTCTGCCGGTCGTTCTCAGAAGAGGCGAAGGCGTGTTCGTGTGGGACGTGGAAGGAAAACGTTATTTTGATTTCTTGTCTGGCTATTCTGCCTTGAGCCAAGGACATTGCCATCCTAAGATCGTGAAGGCCCTGATGGAGCAGGCGGAGAAGCTTACGCTCGTATCCCGTGCTTTTCATGCGGATATACTGGGTGAGTACATGGAATTTACCTGTAAGTTTTTCGGATATGATAAGCTCTTGCCGATGAATACGGGGGCCGAGGCGGTAGAGACGGCCTTGAAGCTTTGCCGCCGTTGGGGATACCGTCGGAAAGGGGGCGCTCCGGAGCGTGCGAAGATCGTGGTTTGTAGCGAGAATTTCCACGGACGTACGATTACGATTATCTCCATGAGCACCGATCCTAGTTCCTACGCCGATTTCGGCCCTTATACGCCCGGATTTATAAAGATACCCTATAATAAGGTGGATGCGTTGGCCGAGGCCTTGAAAGATTCCGATGTAGTAGGCTTCTTGGTGGAACCGATCCAAGGTGAGGCCGGGGTCGTGGTGCCCGACGATGGTTATCTGCGGGCTTGCTATGATCTTTGCCATCAGCATAATGTGTTGTTTATCGCGGATGAGATACAGACAGGTATCGGTCGTACCGG
>OGZN01000412.1_pt1 | contig 19422 bp, 19 predicted proteins | sample 1576801 | NCBI WGS metagenome assembly OGZN01 (sample SAMEA3541573, study PRJEB24748) | human gut metagenome | biome: human gut; feature: human-associated habitat; material: faeces | place: China | collected 2012 | reverse complement strand
GCTTGGAATCTCACAAAACAAAACGACAAGCGTTGCCGATAACCGATGATTAGACGGGCAATGCCACTACCGATGCCTGGTATTTTCTTCAGTTCTGTGGTGTCGGCGCGGTTCAGGTCGACAAGGGTCCCAGACGGATATTTTTCCGGTGCAATTCGGAAAGTAACGGCGCTGTCATTGCTTGCAGGAGAGCTGTATAACTGGACGGTTCTTGTTTCTGTGTCTTCCGGAGTGATGTGGATATAGGGTAGGAGTGTCTGATATTGTTTTTCTGTCATTCCATATATTTTCCGGAAATCTTCTGCCTTATGGAACTTCCCTCCTTTACTACGGTAGCGGAGTATGTTCCGCGCCATCCATCCGGGCAGTCCCAGTCGGCAAAAAATGACGGAGTCGGCGATATTGGGATTGAAACGGGCCAAGGAGACGGTTGTCGGTTGTTTTTGGGAGGAAGGTTTAAGTCTGTTGTCCCATTTTTGTTCCTTTTCTTGTATGGATGCGATGAACGATTCGTATTCTGCCATGGCAGTGGCCTGCCGCCGGATTACTTCATCGGAGAGGGGGCGGTTCTCTCTTTGGTATATATAAATATACCCGGAGAGAAAGACGAGAATAATGCCGGTAATCAAAACCAGTATTCCGCGCCTTTCTCCCCGGGAGAAATAAAGGAATTCTTTAAAGGGGTTCTGCATGATGGCCTATTTCAGAAAACCCAGTTCATTGATAAAAATCAGTGCAATTCCTATCGGAGCAATATATTTCAGGATGAATATCAATAGCTTGTAGACGGATACTTTCAGAGTGCCATTGTTGCTGACTTCTTCCCATACGATTTTCTTGTCCAGATACCAGCCTATGAAGATGGAAATGAAGAAACCGCCTAACGGTAGCATTAGCTTGGCCGTTACAAAGTCGAACAAATCGAATAGGTTTAGCCCGAATACGGTATAGCTTTTGCCGATACCGAGAGACAGTGAGCAGAATACTCCTAAGAAAATACAGCCCGCTGTCACGTATCTGGCTGCCTTGCTGCGTGAGAACTTGAACTCTTCATGTAGATAGGCAGTTACCACTTCGTGCAGGGAAATGGTGGAAGTAAGTGCTGCCAATGCCAGTAGGATATAGAACATCAGAGACAGCAGTATCGCCAGCCAGGGAATATTGCCGAACGCTTGCTGAAAGACATTAGGTAAGGTGATGAATAGCAGACTAGGACCCGCATCCGGTTTGATGCCTACAGAGAAGGCGGCAGGGAAGATGATGAATCCTGCCAAAATGGCTACCATGGTGTCGATAGCCGCCACGTTGAGTGCCGTTTTGGGCAGGTTCGTATCATTGCGGAAGTAAGAAGCGTATGTACAGAGACATCCCATCCCCAAGCTCAAGGAGAAAAATGCCTGGCCCATGGCTCCAAGGAACACATTGCCGTCCACTTTGCTGAAGTCCGGTTTCAACAGGAATTCAATGCCTGCTCCTGCTCCGGGCAGGGATATGGAGCAGATGGCAAGGATTATCAATAGGACAAATAGCATTGGCATCATGATTTTGGCTGATTTTTCAATACCTTTTTCCACTCCTTTGACAATGATGAGATGGGTGGCCAGCAGGAACAGCACCAGCCAGATGACCGGACGCCAGGGGTTGCTGACAAAGCTGTTGAAGGATGCGATGAAATCGGCTGCCGACTTCCCGGCAAAACTGTTGGTAGCCGCTTCGCCGATAAACTCAAGCGTCCATCCTGCCACAACGGAGTAATATCCCAGAATAAGGAATCCGGCCAGTACGCCCATACGTCCTACCCAGCGCCAATGCGTGCCGGGTGCCAATTTCTGATAAGCCCTTGCCGTATTGGCACGCGAGCGCCTGCCGATGAGGAATTCTGCAATCATGATGGGGATGCCGAGAATGAGCACGCAAACCAAGTATACAAGGATAAATGCCGCACCTCCGTGATTCCCGGTCTCAAACGGGAAACGCCAGATATTGCCTAAACCGACTGCGGAGCCTGCCGAGGCAAGTATGACGCCTAATTTGCTTCCGAAGTTGGCTCTGTCACTTTTTGTCATAAAACGTAGATTTTTCTTTCAATTCGTTATTAATACCAGCTAAAACATGCAAATATAGAAAATGTTCTGTACTTTTGCGCACAGTTCGTTGATAATTTGGTATATGCTATATTATATTAAGAAATATCCGGTGTCGCTTTTTATTATTCTGACGGTGATTTATCTTTCATTCTTTAAACCGCCTTCTACAGAAATAAGCAAGATTCCCAATATAGACAAGGTGGTGCATATCTGTATGTATTTCGGCATGTCAGGAATGCTGTGGCTGGAGTTTCTTCGCGCTCACCGGAGAGACAACGCCCCTTTATGGCATGCATGGGCAGGGGCGTTTGTCTGTCCCGTTTTGTTCAGCGGAATGGTGGAGTTGCTGCAAGAATACTGCACGACATACCGTGGCGGAGACTGGCTGGATTTTGCGGCCAATACCACGGGAGCGGTGCTTGCATCAATGGTCGGCTATTTTATTTTAAGGCCAAGGATGAAATAGGATTATAAGTATTCAACTGTGGAACTTAGCTTGATGCCGTTCGACCCTTTTATCAGAATAGTTTTCCCACAAGGTTTCTCCCTTTGCAGCTCTGCGATGAGTGCGGTCACATCGGGATAACTCTGATAAGGGTGGCGTGTGGCGGCAAACAATTCCCCTACAAGAACTACATCCTTGAATCCGCATTCTTCCAGATAGTCTGCAATCTTCTGGTGCTCGTCGGCACTGTCTTTACCCAACTCCCGCATATCTCCCAATATCAACATTTTGTTTTCGGCCTGCATGTTCCGAAAGTTACTAATGGAAGCCATCATGCTTGTGGGATTGGCATTATAGGCATCGATAATCAGAGTGTTGTCCGCTGTTTTTTTCAGTTGTGAACGGTTGTTTTGCGGGGTATATCCGGCCAGTGCCTTGTCTATTTTCTCCGGTTCCACACCAAAAAAATGTCCGATGGTGACAGCTGCCAGAGCATTGGGGAAGTTATATTCACCGATAAGCCGGGTTTGTACTTCGTGATATTTGCTTTCGTTGTCCGTTTTCCACTCGAAGGTGAGGTAAGGAGAATTGCCGGTGACGTGTCCGTTGATGTACAGCCCGTCCTCACTGCCGTAGGCAATCTGGTGGAGTCCGTAGGCTATCTTTTTCAAGTAGGGGTTGTCGTTATGGATAAAGATGGTAGCTTCTTTCCGCGTCCGCAGATAGTCGTACATCTCTCCTTTGGTCTTGATGATTCCTTCAAAAGAGCCGAATCCCTCCAGATGGGCTTTTCCTACGTTGGTAATGATCCCGTAGTCAGGTTCGGCTATCTCTACCAGCTCCTTGATGTCTCCCGGGTGGCTGGCACCCATTTCCACCACGGCAAGGTCGTGTTCAGGGCGCAGGCGAAGCAAGGTGAGGGGAACACCGATGTGATTGTTCAAATTTCCCAAGGTATAGAGCACGTTGTGAGTTTGCGAAAGTACGGTGGACATCAGTTCCTTGGTAGTAGTCTTTCCGTTTGTACCCGTAATGCCGATGATGGGTGTACGCATCTGCCGACGGTGGTAATTGGCAAGTTGTTGCAAGGTCTTCAAGCTGTTTTCCACCACGATGTATCGTGTATCGCCTGCGGGGGCATAGGCTTCTTCATCTACTATGGCATAAGCACTTCCGCTTTCCAGCGCCCGGGCGGCAAAGGCATTTCCGTTGAACGACTCGCCTTTCAGCGCAATGAATAAAGAGCCTTGGGGGCAGTTACGGCTGTCAGTAGTGACACTGGTGCATGTTAGGAATATCTGATGTATAGCTGTTATATCCATGACTTTATAATTAAATCAATCTGTGTGAATCTGTGTAATCTGTGGTAAACCATCGTGCAAAGATATAGTTTTAATCCTCTCCCTTCCCGGGTACAAGCAAAAAACTTATCAGTTTTATGAGTTTATGTATTTTGAAACCACTTTTTTGTTTACATTTGCAGGTACTATATAGAACAGACTGCCTATGGAAATTACAACTGCCCGATATATAAATGTCAACGGTTCGCTGCTCGACCTCTCTCAACCCCGTGTCATGGGCATACTGAACGTTACTCCCGATTCCTTTTATGCCGGTAGCCGTACACAGACAGAGGCGGAAATAGTACGCCGGGTGAAACAGATAGTTTCGGAGGGAGCGGCCATTATTGACATAGGCGCTTACTCTTCCCGTCCTAATGCCGACAATGTCTCTGCCAGGGAGGAGATGGAACGGTTGCGTATGGGCCTGAAAATACTTTTTGAGATACAGCCGGATGCTGTGGTGTCGGTAGACACTTTTAGGGCGGATGTGGCAAGAATGTGTGTGGAGGAGTATGGTGTTGCCATCATCAATGATATTGCGGCCGGTGAGATGGATGCGAATATGTTCCATACCGTTGCGGCATTGAACGTACCTTATATTATGATGCACATGCAAGGCACTCCGCAAAGTATGCAGCAGCATCCTCATTACGACAATCTTCTGAAAGAGGTTTTCTTGTATTTTGCGCGCAAGGTGCAGCAATTACGTGACTTAGGTGTAAAAGACATCATTCTGGACCCCGGTTTCGGCTTTGGAAAGACAATGGAGCATAACTATGAATTGCTGTCCCATCTGGAAGAGTTCCGTATTTTTGAGTTGCCTTTGCTGGTAGGCGTTTCACGTAAATCGATGATATACCGCTTGTTGGACATTACTCCTCAGGAGGCGCTGAATGGTACTACGGTGCTCGATACCATCTGTTTGCTGAAAGGTGCTGACATCCTCCGCGTACACGACGTGAAAGAAGCCGTGGAAACCGTACGGATTGTGCAAGCCATGCGAAATAATTCCTAATCCCTAACCCCTAATCATTCAATATCGTGTTTTTTGAATTTGGAATAAAAGATTTTATAGATATTCTGTTAGTGGCTTTCTTGCTGTACTATACGTATAAGCTGATGAAAGCCTCCGGCTCTATCAATGTGTTTACGGGTATTCTGGTGTTTATCCTGATATGGCTGGTGGTGTCGCAGGGGCTGGAGATGAAATTGCTCGGCTCCATCTTCGACAAGCTGGTCAGTGTGGGCGTGCTGGCGCTTATCATTTTGTTTCAGGACGAGATACGGCGCTTCTTGCTGACACTCGGTTCGCATCAGCATGCCAGTGCGCTGGTACGCTTCTTCACCGGCAATAAGAAAGAGAAGTTGGAACATGACGACATCATGCCGGTGGTAATGGCATGTATCAGCATGGGGAAGCAGAAGGTTGGTGCCTTGATTGTCATTGAACATAATTTGCCTTTGGATGATGTGGTGCGTACGGGAGAAATTATCAATGCCGATATAAACCAGCGTCTGATTGAGAATATTTTCTTTAAGAACAGTCCGTTGCACGATGGAGCGATGGTTATCAGTAAGAAACGTATCAAAGCGGCGGGATGTATCCTGCCTGTTTCCCATAATCTGGACATTCCTAAGGAACTGGGGCTGAGGCATCGTGCTGCCATGGGAATTTCCCAGGTGTCTGATGCGCATGCCATCATTGTATCGGAGGAGACCGGAGGTATTTCAGTGGCTTACAAAGGACAATTCTATCTGCGTCTGAATGCAGAGGAATTGGAAAGTTTGTTAACAAAGGAAAGCTAAGGTGTGACAAAATCTCCTATTTTTACGTCATATAACTATGATATAAAAAACAATATCTTATAACTAATAACTGAAAAGGATGGATAGACGAAATTTCTTACGGACGGGAAGTCTGGCGATGTTAGGTTCGCTGGCAGTACCCTCGTTGGCTATGCCTGCGTCAGTACGCGGAGCTTTAGGAGGAGCAGATAATCAGTCTGCCGTAGCTTCGGCAATGGTTCACTTCGGTGTGACGGAGGCTGACTTGAAGAAAGTGATGGCTGCCGCTCTGGAAAAAGGCGGCGATTATGCCGACCTTTATTTTGAACACACATTCAACAACAGTGTGGTTCTGATGGACGGCAAAGTAAACAACTGTGGAGCTAACATTGACTTCGGTATGGGCGTACGCGTATTGGCAGGCGACCAGACGGGGGATGCTTATGTGGAAGGGGGAACTATGGAAGAAATGCTGCGTGCTGCACGTACTGCTGCCCGTATCGCCTCTTCGGGCAAGGCCGGAAAATCTGTAGGACTGACGGAAAAGACAATTACCAAAAGCCGCTATGCCGTCACTGAACCTTGGGAGGACGTGAGTGTCAAGGCAAAAATACCTTATTTAGAAAAGCTGAACGAAAAGATTTTCTCTTTGGACAATCGTGTACGTAAGGTGCAGGCTTCTCTTTCTGACAGTACATCGCACGTGCTGTTCTGTAATTCCGAGGGCGTGAGCTACTACGACTACCGTCCGATGGTTTCTTTTATGGCAGTCTGCATCATGGAAGAGAATGGAAAGATGGAGAACGGTTATGCCGGTCGTTCTTACCGCAAGGGTTTTGAATTCATGACGGATGACATCGTGGATATTATTGCACGTGAGGCGGTGGATAAGACTGCTATCTTGTTCAAGGCTGTGAAACCCAAAGGTGGCGAAATGCCCGTCGTGATGGGGGCTGGCGGTTCGGGTATCTTGTTGCACGAAGCCATAGGACATGCTTTTGAGGCTGACTTCAACCGTAAACGTACTTCCATTTTCTGCGACCTTTTGGGAAAGAAGGTGTGCGATGAGCATATCAACGTGGTGGATGACGGTACCATCGCTTTCAATCGTGGAGCCGTGAATTTCGACGATGAGGGTGTGGAAGGCCAGAAAACCTATATCGTGAAGGAAGGTATCCTGACCAGTTATCTGCACGACCGCATCAGTGCCAAGCATTATGGGGTGGCTCCTACTGGAAACGGACGTCGCGATACTTTCCGTAATACTCCTATCCCCCGTATGCGTGCCACTTATATGGAAGCCGGCAATATGAAGGAAGCGGACATTATCTCCACCGTGAAGAAAGGTATCTATTGTGACCAGTTTACCAATGGCCAGGTGCAAATCGGTGCCGGAGACTTTACCTTCTTTGTGAAGTCGGGTTACTTGATTGAGGATGGCAAGTTGACGCAGCCCGTCAAGGATATAAATATCATCGGTAATGGTCCGAAAGCATTGGCTGACATCACGATGGTGGCAAATAACGATAAGATTGACAACGGTACTTGGACCTGTGGTAAAGACGGTCAGTCTTGTCCCGTTACCTGCGGTATGCCATCGGCACTAGTCAGCAAGCTGACTGTAGGAGGAGAAAGTTAATTATCAACTATCAATTAAAGACATGATTACAGACGACAATAAGAAATTGGCACAATGGGCAATGGAATATGCCTTGAAGAACGGTTGCCAGGCAGCCAAACTGGTGCTATATACAAATTCTAATTCTTCTTTTGAACTGCGTGACGGCAAAATGGACCGTTTGCAGCAGTCTACGGAGAATGGTTTGGGATTGAATCTTTATGTGGACGGACGTTTCGGCTCTTTTTCCACCAATCGGCTGGATAAGAAAGAATTGGAAACTCTTATCACGAATGGTATAGAGTCTACCCGCTATCTGGCGGTGGATGAGTCGCGTATGCTGGCCGACCCTGCACGCTACTATAAAGGAGGCAAGCCTGACTTGCAGCTTTTTGACAAGAAACTCTATGAAGTCAACCCGGATGATAAAGTGGCGATTGCACGTGCTGCTGCAGAGGAGGTATTGGGCAAGGATGAGCGTATCATTTCGGTTGATTCTTCTTATAGTGATGGCGAGGGTTCTTCCTATCGTTTGATAAGCAACGGATTTGAAGGCGAGTCGAAGAGTACCTGGTTCTCTGTCTCAGCCAGTGTATCCATTAAGGGAGAAGGCGAAGCTCGCCCTCAGGATTACTGGTACGACTCGGCTCTGTTCTATGATAAATTGACGAAGACGGGAATCGGTGCCAAGGCATTGGAACGCGTATTGCGCAAGCTGGGACAGAAGAAAGCAAAGTCGGGTAAATATACAATGGTGGTTGACCCTATGAATGTGGGAAACCTGCTCAGTCCGATGCTAAGTGCATTGTATGGCAGTGCTTTGCAACAAAAGAACTCCTTCCTGATGGATAAGCTGGATACGAAAGTGGCTTCCGACCTCTTCACGTTGCGTGACGAGCCGCATGCTATCGGTGCAAACGGTTCACGCTATTTCGATAATGAGGGTGTGGCTACCGAACCCCGCACTGTTTTTGACAAAGGCGTGCTGAAAACTTATTTCATCGATACCTACAATGGTAAGAAGATGGATATAGCTCCTACTATCAGTGCACCTTCACGTCTAATTCTGACACCGGGCGATAAGGACCTGAACGGATTGGTTGCAGATATTAAACAAGGCATCTTGGTTACGGGCTTCAATGGCGGTAACAGCAATAGCAGTACCGGTGACTTCTCTTATGGTATAGAGGGTTTCCTTATTGAAGACGGCAAGCTGACACAGCCCGTCAACGAAATGAATGTGACGGGTAACATGGTTACTTTATGGAATTCCTTGGTTGCTGTGGGCAATGACCCTCAACCGAACCGTTCATGGCAGATTCCTTCGCTGGTATTTGAGGGAGTCGACTTCAGCGGATTATAATGCTAGTTCAACATCAGGCTCATATATGGGCTTGATGTTGCAAATATTTTTTCGGTGAGTTCACCGATTGTAAGTGCCAAGTGGCTGCCCGGCAGACGCTTGGCACTATTCATATATTTACCATTGTTCAGGTAGTAGTAGCCGTTATTGGCACTGACCTGCTCATCGGTGAGATGAATGCTGAGTTCCAGTTCCGGATGGGCCGTAGCATAGAGTTGCAGCATGGTTTTGGCATTGATGATGCGTGCCATGCCCAAAAGTTGGCTTTCACCGGTAGCGGGAGGAGTGAGAACCCGGATGGACGGGAGATTCAGGCTTTGGCAGATATGTTGAAGCAGTAAAGTTTTTGTAGCGGGAGTATCCGACACGATTTCTCCAATGCGCCAGTTGGCTTTCCCTATCGGATAGGTAATGGCCAAAGCCGTGATTTCCTCCCCATTGCTCAATGTGCAAACGAAGCCCTGCCCCAGTTGTAAATCGGCAATGATAACCTGAAAATCCTCTTCCGTATGCTGAATGCAGCAAGGGCGCTCCCGCAATTTCCGGTCGAGATATTCATATCTTTTTTCAGTATATTCGGCAGACATTTCCAAAGTAAGGCCCGTATCGGCTGCCGGTGTGCCGGAAGCGATAAAAGTCTCTTCGGCATAGCGGAATACGGGTGCATAACCACTGCGGGCATAGTAGTCGAACAGCCACGGCTCTGCCGGTATCAAGGTGGATAAGGCGACATTATTGTGTAGCATCCGTGCAAAGGCTTGTGATAACAGCTCGTGCATTACGCCCCGGTTACGGTAATCAGGGTGTGTGCAGGCGCCGGATATATAGGCCGTATGAATATCTTCTCCTTCGAACGTCATAGGATAAGGCAACATCTGTAGGGCGGCAATCACTTCTTCGCCGCTTTGGATGGCAATATTGATATCATTGTTGTAGCGGAGCCGAAAATACAGTTCAGTAAATTCCTCGCTATCATTGAAACAGAGCTTCCATAAGTTCTTTACCTTTTCCCGTATCATCAATCCCTTATCCTTTTAATCCTTAATCTCTAATCCTTACTCTCACCATTTGATAGCTTCCACCGGTTCATCTTTCAGGCATGCCACGTATTTTTCCAGAATAATGGCAGGCTGGTACGAAAGTTTGGCCTTGCGCAATCCTTCAATACCCAAATCCTCTTCACGGTTGAGGTAGACATATTGTTCGGGGATATGGTTGGCAAATTCATAGTTAATCATTGCGTACGCTCCGTCTATGCTGGTGTCGGCCTTTTCCACATGTACTCCGAAGGTATCTTGGTTGATGGGCATTCCGAAAGTGAAGGCGGCAATTTTGCCGTCTACATGCAGGATGCCTCCGGTCAATCCCAGTTCTTCAAAATTGTGGAGGGCGTAGACCAGTGCGCGACGTTCGTTGCCCGTTCCTTCATGCTGGTCGCAGTTGTTGGCCTTACACCATTCGGCTTCCAGGTCCAGACATTCCTGGATGCGGTCGGGAGTGATGGGAGTATATTCGTAATTATAGGTGCGTTTGAATTTGTTGACATGATTCCGTTTGGACTGGAATTTCTTTCCGGCAAGCGTGGCGAGGTCTGTACGCAGATAGAGGTAATCGGCATAGTCCCGGTCTGCTGTGAACTGGAATTTTCCGGGCATGAAGGCTTCCAGTTCCGAGCACATGCCCGAACATATTCCCAGCAGGCAGAAAGGTTCCCCTTCCCGGTGTGCGTCTTCGACCAGTGCGTCCAGTACTTTTGTCAAATCTCCGTTACCTATCGGCATCATGTACACCAGTTCATCGTTTGCCCAGAATTTCAGCAGGAGGAAGCCGTCCATGATGGCAAACTTTGTATTGTATAGAAAACGCCAGCTGCATAGGTTGGAGAATGAGAGGTCACAATTCCGTCGCGGACTGTTCTGTGTATAGGAAGTAATCAGTTCTTTGTCTTGTAATTCGATATCTTTAAATGAAATCATACGTTGTTTTTAGTTGGTTATGATTATAGATAACAAAAATAAGAAGATTTTGTTAGAGTAGCCCTAATAATCGCAGAATAGTTGGGGTCAGCAATGCAGTGAAAATACCGTTCAGGGTCAGGCCGAGGCTGGCGAATGCGCCGTATTTGCGGCTGATGTCCATGGCTGTGGAAGTTCCTACCGCGTGGGCGGCGGCTCCCAAGGAAAGGCCTTGTGCCATAGGACTGCCGATGTGGGTCAGTTTCATGGTCTTGAAGCCCAGTATTCCTCCCAGCAAGCCTACACAGACCACTACGGCGGCGGTAAGTGAGGGAATGCCGCCCAGCGACTTGGTTACTTCCATGGCTATCGGCGTAGTGACCGACTTGGGCGCCAGGGAGTAGATAATCTCGTCGGAAGCCCCCATCAATTTAGCTATCAGCACGACAGAGATAACTCCCACAATGCAGCCGGCAAGTTGTGACAGCATGATGGGGAGCAGCTGTTTCTTAATCGTTTCCAATTGGAGGTATAGGGGGACTCCCAGGGCCACAACAGCGGGTTTCAGCCAGAATTCTATCAGATGTCCTCCTTCATTGTAGGTCTCATAACTGATATGTGTCATCTTCAGGAAGACAATGAGGATGGCAATTGTCAGCAGGATGGGGTTCAGCAACATGATGCCGGTCTTTTTCTGCAGGAGTTTGGCCAGAAAGAAAATCCCGAAGGTGACAGCCAATAGGAAAAATTCGTTTTCTAAAAAGTTCATTTGATTTTACGTGTTAGTTGATGAACCCATCCGGTGACTACAATCACCAGCAGGGTGCTGATTATGGAAGCGGTCACTATCGGCCAGAACTCGGAGGCGATGACATCGAAGTAAAGCATGAGAGCTACACCGGGCGGTACGAAGAAGAAGCCCAGGTTGGCAACCAGGAAGTCGGACATACCCTGCACCCAGTGCAGTTTAATCCAACCCAATTTCAAGAATAGGGTGAGCAACAGCATACCGATGATGCTGGAAGGTAACTTGATACCCGTAAAGAAAACAATCAGTTCACCCAAAGCTAAGCATCCGAAAAGGATGGCGCATTGACGAATCATATTATTATAATACCTATTGTTATACGTTGAAAACGCTGCAAAGGTAGGTATTCTATGTATTGCTTGTTATCGTTGTATCCTGATTTTTTTTATGTCGTTTGTAGAGTCGGGCGGGTTGTTCCTGCCGGACGGGTAATTGTTTGTTGCAGAGGGGCACGTGTGCGTACACATGAATGCTGGGAATACCTAATGTTAAATATTATAATAATTATGGTCTGAACGGTAAAAAGACCGATGTTTGCAATGTAGATATTGCAAAATTGTGTACTTTTGCGGCGTGAATAACACATACTGCCGATTCTTAATAGACAATTAAAATATCATGCAAAGATTAATTAACGAAATTGTTGAGCGTGCCAAAGCAAACCGCCAACGAATTGTTCTTCCCGAGGGTACGGAAGAGCGTACACTGAAAGCTGCCAATCAAATCCTGACTGACGGAGTAGCCGACTTGATTATCCTTGGAAAACCTGCCGAGATAGAGGCTTGTGCCAAAGAGTGGGGGCTGGGAAATATAAACAAAGCTACCATTATCGACCCGGAAGACCATCCTAAGAAAGAAGAATATGCCCAACTGCTTTGCGAGCTCCGCAAAAAGAAAGGCATGACCATCGAAGAGGCTCGCAAGTTGGTTGTCGATCCGCTTTATCTGGGCTGCCTGATTATAAAGAACGGCGACGCTGACGGCCAGTTGGCAGGTGCACGCAACACTACGGGTAATGTACTTCGCCCTGCTTTGCAGATTATCAAGACTTCCCCGGGCATCACTTGCGTTTCGGGTGCCATGCTGCTGCTGACACATGCTCCTGAATATGGAAAGAACGGTATCCTGGTGATGGGTGACGTGGCTGTGACTCCGGTGCCCGATGCAGAACAATTGGCACAGATTGCCGTATGTACGGCACGTACAGCCCAGGCAGTTGCCGGTCTCGACCCGAAAGTTGCCATGCTGAGCTTCTCTACCAAGGGCTCTGCCAAGCACGAAGTGGTGGATAAAGTGGTTGAGGCATTGAAGATTGCCAAGGAGATGGCTCCCGATATTGCCATCGACGGTGAGTTGCAGGCCGATGCAGCTTTGGTGCCGGAAGTAGGTGCAAGCAAGGCTCCGGGTTCTTCTATCGCCGGACATGCTAACGTATTGGTTGTCCCCAGCCTCGAAGTGGGCAACATCTCCTACAAACTGGTGCAACGTCTGGGACATGCTGATGCCGTAGGACCTATCCTACAAGGTATCGCCCGTCCGGTGAACGACCTTTCACGCGGTTGCTCCATCGAGGATGTGTATCGCATGATTGCCATCACTGCCAATCAGGCCATTGCTGCCAAAAAGAATGCTGAATAACTTTTAAATCTGATATATAGTATGAAAATCTTAGTATTGAACTGCGGTAGCTCGTCCATCAAATACAAATTGTTTGATATGGACCGGAAAGAAGTTATCGCCCAGGGTGGTATCGAAAAAATTGGTTTGAAGGACTCTTTCCTGAAGTTCACCTTGCCCAGTGGCGAGAAGAAAGTTCTTGAGAAGGACATTCCAGAGCATACCGTAGGTGTGGAATTTATCCTGAACACTTTGACAAGCCCTGAATATGGAGCCATCAAGTCTTTGGACGAAATCAATGCCGTAGGTCACCGTATGGTGCATGGAGGCGAAAAGTTCAGCGAGTCTGTACGGCTGACGCCGGAAGTGCTTGCCGCCTTCACTGCCTGCAACGACCTGGCTCCGCTCCACAATCCTGCTAACCTGAAGGGTGTAAATGCAATATCTGCCATTCTGCCTAATGTTCCGCAGATTGGTGTGTTCGATACGGCTTTCCACCAGACCATGCCGAAGCATGCCTATCTGTATGCCGTGCCTTACGAACTTTATGAAAAGTACGGCGTACGCCGTTATGGTTTCCACGGAACCTCACACCGCTACGTATCGCAGCGCGTCTGCGAGTTCCTGGGTGTAGAGCCGGAAGGAAAGAAAATCATCACTTGCCACATTGGCAACGGTGGTTCCATTACTGCCATCAAGGACGGTAAGTGTGTAGACACCAGCATGGGCTTGACCCCGCTGGAAGGTCTGATGATGGGTACCCGCAGTGGTGATATTGATGCCGGTGCCGTTTCCTTCATCATGGAGAAAGAGGGTCTGGATGCCAACGGCATCTCCAACCTGCTGAACAAGAAGAGCGGTGTGCTGGGTATCTTCGGTGAATCCAGTGACATGCGCGACCTGGAAAATGCCGTAGCTGCCGGCAATCCGAAGGCTGTTCTGGCTGAAGAAATGTACTTCTACCGCATCAAGAAATATATCGGTGCCTATGCCGCTGCTTTGGGTGGTGTGGATATCGTGGTATTTACCGGTGGTGTCGGCGAGAATCAGGCAAGTGCCCGCTGGGGTGCATGTGAAGGCCTGGAATTCATGGGCATAAAGCTGGATGCCGAGAAGAACAAAGTACGCGGTGAAGAAATGGTTATCTCTACCGAAGATTCTCAGGTGAAGGTGGTGGTAATCCCCACTGACGAGGAACTGATGATTGCTTCGGACACGATGGATATTCTGAAGAAGTAATATCGCTGTAATATTTCCCGGTTCCGGCTTCCCGGAGTCCGGATGTGGTTTCGCCCCTGCAAATATGTAATGTATTTGTAGGGGCGAAATGTTTTCCGAATCCTTTAAAATCCTTATCTTTGTTACTTGGTTAAAAACAATAAAGGCAATTTTCCGAATAACTTTAAATAAGAACTGCTTATGAAACGATTAATGTATGTGTTGTTCTTTGTACTGCTGACCAGCGGCATGGCCTATGCCCAGCAGGCGAAGTACGTGTTTTATTTCATCGGTGATGGAATGGGTGTGAACCAGGTGAACGGTACGGAGATGTATCTGGCCGAACAAGAAGGGCGCATCGGTGTAAAGCCTTTGCTGTTCACTTCTTTCCCGGTTGCCAGCATGGCAACTACCTTTTCTGCCACCAACTCGGTGACTGACTCTTCTGCTGCCGGAACAGCCCTGGCTACCGGTGCAAAGACCTACAACGGCGCCATTGGTATGGACGATAACAAGAGTGTGCTTCAGAGTGTGGCCGAGAGAGCCAAAAAGTCCGGTAAGAAAGTTGGGGTAACTACCAGCGTCAGTGTAGACCATGCTCCTCCCGCCGCATTCTATGCCCATCAGCCGGACCGTGGCATGTATTACGAGATAGCCCTCGACCTGCCGAAAGCCGGTTTCGACTTCTATGCAGGCGGTGGTTTCTTGAAACCGACTACCACTGCCGATAAGAAAGAGGCTCCGAGCATCTTCCCTATCTTTGAAGAAGCCGGCTATACCGTTGCAAGGGGCCTTGACGAATATAAGTCGAAGTCTGCCCAGGCGGACAAGATGATTCTTATCCAGAAAGAAGGGGCAGAGCCTTCTTGCCTGCCCTATGCCATCGACCGCCAGGAAGGCGACCTGACGCTGGCCGAAATTACCGAAAGTGCCATCTCTTTCCTGACCAAAGGCAGTAACAAGGGTTTCTTCCTGATGGTTGAAGGTGGAAAGATTGACTGGGCCTGCCACGGAAACGACCCCGCCACAGTCTTTGAGGAAGTGGTGGATATGGACAACGCCATCAAGGTGGCTTACGAGTTCTATAAGAAGCATCCCAAAGAAACGCTGATTGTGGTAACTGCCGACCATGAAACCGGTGGTCTGGGTCTGGGTACCGGTAAGTACGAGCTTCAACTGAAAGCCCTTGCCAAGCAGAAGCAGTCTCAGGATATCCTTTCACGTTCCATCACGGACTTACGCAAGATGCGCAAGGTTATCAACTGGCCGGAAATGAAGGAATTCCTGGCAGAAAAGATGGGTTTCTGGAAAGAACTGCCGGTGAGCTGGGAGCAGGAGAAGATGCTGCGTGATGCTTACGAAGAATCATTCGTGAACAAGCATGTAGTGTTTGAGGAAAGTCTTTATGCCAAGACTGAGCCCCTGGCTGTTGCCGCCAAGAAGGTAATGAGCCAGATTGCCATGGTAGGCTGGACCAGCGGTGGCCATACAGCCGGATATGTGCCGGTATTCGCAGTAGGTGCAGGCTCCAAGCTGTTCGTGGGTAAGATGGACAACACGGAAATCCCGAAACGCATAGCCAAGGCTGGTGGATACAAATAATAGAAAGTCACTACAGATTACACGGATTCTCACAGATTGGAAGCTCTGATATCAAGTATAAGAGACTAATCTGTGAGAATCCGTGTAATCTGTGGTGGCTGTCTATTTATTCCTTAAGGTCCTTCTTTATAATTTCATCCATCTCCCGGATACGTTTCTCCCGTTCCTTGGCAGATTTTATTTTCTGGTCCTTGTATCCGGTATCTGTCCGTTCGGAGACCTCTTCGCTCCATTCCTCGAATTCATCCGTTGCCGGACGTCCGTGCGGGTCTATGTTCTCTTCGGCAATCGGGTCGTTTCTGTAAATCATATCATCCATGACGCTAATGTTTTTAATGTTATGATGTTATTACAACCATGCCGGGAAAAAGTTCCGGTAACCTTCACTTTTTCGTAATCGTTTATAAGAATAAACGTTTTATAGCGCGGGCAGCAGGTACTTCCATATTAGATTCAGCTCTGCCTGCATGTCGGGGATGTTGGCGGTGACGGCAATGACGGCATCCTTGTCCGGCAACACCAGTATGTATTGTCCGTTGGCACCATCGGCACGGTAGGCGTTGTGGCGGCAGCGCCACATCTGGTAGCCGTAGCCCTGCAGCCAGTCGCTTGTCTTGGCGCTCATCTTCGCTTTCTTCAGCATCTCCGGTTTCATGCCGGCGGGCAGTGAGGGCACTTGGCAGGCAGATGCCTCCTTTACCCATTCTTCGGGCAGAATCTGCTGTCCGTTCCAGTTTCCTTTCTGCAGGAACAGTTGTCCCATCTTGGCAAGGTCTTCCGTTTTGAGGTACAACCCCCAGCCTCCGGTATTGATGCCTTGCGGGCTTTCCTGCCACCGGGCGTTGACGATGCCAAGCGGGCGGAACAGACGGGGATAGAGATAATCCACCACTTTCTCGCCCGTCACTTTCTGTACGATGGCTGAGAGCATGTAGGTTCCCAGGCTGTTGTAGGTGTAGAAGGTACCGGGCTTGTGCTCCACGGGGAAGGCAAGGAACTCCTGCACCCAATCGGCGTCCGCCTTTTTGCGTACCGTTCCGGTGGGGTCGGTGTCGTGCCCGCAGTTCATGGTCAGCAGGTCGCGTACGGTCATGGCTGCCAGATTTTCGCTGACGGTTGCCGGAAGCTTGTCGGGGAAGAAGGAGATGACCTTGTCCGTCAGCTTCAGCCTGCCTTCGGAGGCGGCAAGTCCCACGGCGGTGGCGGTGAATGTCTTGCTGACGGAGTTCAGGATGTGAGGCTCATCCTCTTTCCCTTCGCCCATCCATTCTTCGGCAATGACATTGCCGTGTTGCACAATCATGATACTGTGCAGGTCTTGTCCGGCTTTCTTTACGGCATCCAGATATCTGTTCATGGCCTTGTCCAGCTTCGGAGTAGCGGCGGCGCGGGGCAGGCCCTTGGTCAGTTGGTTGATGGAAATCAGCTTTATGCCTTTGTCCTCAATGGCTTTCCGGACGCGGGGGCTTGTCAGCAGGTCGGTCACTCCCTGGCGGTCCAGCGCCACGTCCTCATATCCGATGTGGAAGACGGTTTTCATTTCATCGTTGTCCAGTGCCGGGTGGTCTAAGAAAAGGTAGCGCTGGCCCGGTTGCAACTTCTCCAATGCTTTGATGAAGCTGGCCTCCTTTTCTTCGGCGGTTCTTTTGGGGCCGTCGTACCCGATGTAGGTAAACCGGTAGTCCTTGGAGGAGTCCATGCGGTCGATGGACGGCAGGTTGTATTCTTTGGCGAGCCGTTGCACCAGCTCGTTCACTTCCTTGCTGAAACCGGTGGAGAGCATGTGTCCGGACAGATGGCTGAGTTGCGGAATGCTTTTCAGCGTCGTCTCTATCTGTGCGCGGAACTCCTGCTCTATCTCCTTGATGTCCCATTTCTGCTCCATGATGGACTGTCCCGGATAGGCGGGGTTAGGGAACATCATCGGGTAGAAATAGCCGTTCTCGTCCGTCAGGCTGGGGCAGTGGGTCAGCGGACGCCACTTCACGTTCTCCCACTCGCTGGTGATGACGAGGTGCAGGCCGACGTCCAGTCCCGGATTTTCTTTCAGCATCTTGATGGCTTCTGGATACCAGGCTGCTACGGGCATCACTTCCACGCTGCGGGCAATACCCGAGCGGTAGGTCTGGATGCAGGCTTCGTTGACGGAATGCAGGGCACCGAGATCGTCAATGCGGATGACAAGTGTCGGGGCGCCGGATTGTCCCCATACCGGCAATGCTCCTGCTGCGAGCAGGCATCCGGCAATCATGTTTTTCAGTCTTAAAGGTTTCATGGGTGGTAATGGTATGATGGTTAACAGTTTGGAAATGCGGGTTATAGCTTCGTCTCTCCCTCCACAAAATTCTCAAGGAAGAGGTTCTCGCCGTCAAAGACGGCGTACGAGAAGTAGTTTATCCAGTCGCCGAGGATGAGGATGCGGGCGGTACTGCTCAGCATTAGGTCCAGTTCGATGTGGCGGTGACCGTAGATGAAGTAGTTGATGTTGGGATGGCTTTTTAGGTATTCCTTGGTGTAGAGCACCAGGTATTCGTTGTTTTCTCCCATGTATGCGGGTTCTTTCCCGTCTATGCGTTTCAAGCGGCTGTGCTTGGCCCAGTTCAGTCCCAGCTCCATGCTCCAGCGGGGGTGCAGGGCAGAGAACAGTGTCTGTAGGGTACGGCTGCGGAACATGGCGCGCAGCATCTTGAACTTCTTGTCCGGGTCGCCTAGCCCGTCACCGTGGGCAAGGTAGAACTCTTTTCCGAAGATTTCGGTGGTCAGCGGTTCGCGGTGTATCATGACGCCGCACTCCTTGGTCAGATAGTCGCCGCACCAAAGGTCATGGTTTCCCGTGAAAAAGTGGACTTCTACTCCCAGGTCGGTCAGTTCGGACAGCTTGCCCAGAAAGCGGGTGTATCCTTTGGGCACTACGGTACGGAATTCGTACCAGAAGTCGAACATGTCTCCCAGCAGGTATACGGCCGATGCCTTGTGCTTGATGCTGTCCAAGAAGTTGACCAGCCTCCGTTCTTGGGTTCGTCCGTGTTCGATGGCTCGTGAGCCCAGGTGAGCATCCGAGAGGAAATATACATTCTTCATTTTCAACTTTCCATTTTCAACTTTGAACTTTCAACTGATTTAAAGGAATCCCAGCTCCAGTTTCGCTTCTTCGCTCATCATGTCCTTGTCCCACTCGGGTTCGAAAACGAGATTGATGGTGGCGGAGGTTACGCCGTCGATGGATTCCACCTTCTGGCGCACATCTTCCATGATGAAGTCGGCTGCCGGACAGTTGGGGGCAGTCAGCGTCATGTCGATGGAGGCTTCTCCCTGGTCGGAGACGTCTATTTTGTAAATCAGTCCCAGGTCGTATACATTTACCGGTATTTCCGGGTCGAATACGGTCTTGAGCATGGAGACTATTTTCTCTTCTATTTCAAATTTGGTCATATTCGTAGGGTTTTATATATAGGTTTTCAAAGAACAAAGCTATGGAATTTAATTGAAAATGCAAAGGAACGCCCTCCTTTTCATTACTTCAGAAAGGGTTTGTCTTATCCTGATATAGGTAGACACATTTACAAACTAATAAATGTGTT
>OGZN01000383.1_pt1 | contig 19969 bp, 8 predicted proteins | sample 1576801 | NCBI WGS metagenome assembly OGZN01 (sample SAMEA3541573, study PRJEB24748) | human gut metagenome | biome: human gut; feature: human-associated habitat; material: faeces | place: China | collected 2012 | reverse complement strand
AGCTGCCGGAGCGGTGCTTAAGCCGCAAGGCGGGAATTGTGCGGTGTTGCCCAAGGTCTATCTGAAATCAAAAAGCGCAGGATATTTCCATTTCTCAGCTGCACCCCAACAAAAAAAGCAGCGGCCAGCAATCTGCCAGCCGCTGCTTACCTTATTATAATAGCGTTCCCGGATGTTCCGCTCCGCTTCATCTCAATTACTCTTCGCTGTCATCCGGGATATCTTCCTCAAAAGCATCCATCCAGCTTTCGTTGTGCCACTTATCTTTTTCACCTTTTTCCTTAGCGGCAACCTTCTGCCGTTGTGCCTGGTCGTTCATTATGGTGCCGATCGGGTTCAGCGCGCGTTCTTCAATAATGTGGTAGAACAGCCCCATCGGGTTATTCACGTTGGGGTCCTTGGCGGCCTTTGCCCAGAACACATCAAAGTCCAGTTCATGCGCCATAGCTTCCATCAATGGGGTCAGGCTGCCATACTTTTCAATCACTTCATTCATGCAGGCCAGGTAATGCAGCCGCATTTCGTCTTTCAGCCCATTGCGCAGGCTGGAAGGCGATGGCACGCACCGCGCTGCCAGGTGGCGGTAAATTTCGTGGTAAGCGCCGCGCTGGCCGCTCGTCAACGTCTTTTCCAGGTATCCATCATCTACAAACTTTGCAAACTCTTTTCGCATATCCTGCCGTTTTACAATCGTTTCGGGAATCAGCTCTACCTTGGGCGGCTCAGGCTCCGGCATCGTTTGCTGCACCGGCTCGTCCATCACATGGTACTCCGCTTCCAACAGCTCCTCTTTGGGTTCTGCTGCCGGCTTTGCCTTGCGGAAAATATAAATGCGATAGTTATCCATATCCTCGCGTAGCACCTTGTTCAGGTACCGCGCCGGGCTGCGCATCGTCTGCGACCGGGGAATGATCTCCTGTGCATAGCGGGGTGCCACACCGGCCAGCCAACTGGTCAGCCCGCCGCAATCCAGGATGATGGCATTCATCTTTCCAAACACCGTTTTGTTGCCGCCGTCCTGCTCGCCATCGCCTGCCTGGATGGTGCAGCAGGCATCTGCCAACACATCAATGATCACTTCCACCGCGTGCAGCTCTTCGGGCGTAATCTCCGCGCGCAGCTGATCCATGCGCGCTTTCACAACAATTTCCTCCCGCAGCTCGGTGCGGTGGCGTCCAAAGGAATAGGGAATCGTTGTTTCCGGTGCCGAAACATAATCAAAGGTGATCACGCTGGGGTCATCCAGCAGCGAATCCTCAATCGCCACGGTGGGGCGGCCCTTCTTTTTGCTCTTTTTGCGCACTGTGCTGTTGATGCTGTCCAGGTTGGCCTGTGCGGCGGCATCATCCACCGGGTCAATCGTTACCACCAGCGAAAGAACCTTCTGCCCTTTTTTTTCGTACACATCGTAATTAAAAATAATATCCGTCTTTTCGTTAATTTCCGCCTTTGCCTTTTCCAGTGCCAGGCGGCGGAAATCCGACCATCGGTTGGCCGTATACGAAAGCTGTTCATACAGCATGCTCAGGTTCCATACCAGCGGTTCCCCGGCCGCTTTCTTTTTCAGGTACAGGCTCTGGTAGCTCTTGCACAGCTCGTAAATGCGGATGGAATAGGTGGACCGCATCAGCATGGTGTAGGTCACATCCATGGTGGTATACAGGGTTTTCAGCTGCACCAGGTGCGGTTTCAGCACCGGATCCAGCGTGATGGTCATGCGCGCGCGGCCCTCATCAATGCGCACTTTATCAATCCAGCGGAATGTTTCCACCGTGGAAGTTCCGTTATTCTTGATCCACTGGATGGGCGCGTTGGCCAGCTCCTCAATATTTTTGCGCACCTGCTTGTACAGCGCCCCGCTGTGCGGGTCCATGCCGGTCATCTTGATAAAATCATAAATGCTCAGCTCATAAGAGGGCAGGTCCGTATCCTCCGGCTTAATCATTGAAAAAATATGCAGCATCAGGCGCTGCTGGCTCAGCGTCAGGTTGTTGCGCGTCATCTGTACAAGGTCATTGGATTTGCGAACGATGGTCTGGTCCCCGCGTTCTTCAAACGTAACGACAAACGGATCATCTTTTTTCTGTTTACTTGCCGCCATAAGCAGGGGCCTCCTATATCGGTTGCTGTATCCCGGGTGGTCACGCACATCATGCTAAACATTATAGCACAACCTGTTGTCCAGCGCAAGAATTGCAAATTTACACAGGGTTTCACCGCCATTACCCTGTGCAAAATGCAACACCCGCGTTGTGGTTTGCCATATATCCTGTGGGGGTTGCAGCCCGGGTGCAGGTTACACAGGGTTTTATTGTGCTTTTCTGTCCTGCTGTTTCAGGGTTCTGTAACCTGATGGAATGGCAACACCAATTTTTTCCCGTTCTCCCCCATCTCCCGGCTTACCTCTGGTTGTTATTATGGCTTAGATATTTAGTTCTATATTAGTAATAGGTAGAGCCTGTGTAATTTAACAACGCAAACCTGTGTGTTCAACCAACTGCAGCCTGTGCATTCCACCACCATTTTCCTGTGCGGAAAGCAACCAGCGTAAAGTTGCAAATAAGCCAAAAACAGCCAAACCTGTGTAAATTGCAACACGGGGAACGGGCCTATCCTGTGTGGTTTTCCAACAGGTACGCGGGTCACGGCGGGGCAGGGGAGCGGGAATACCCTGTGTAAAATGCAACTGTTCCGGGGGTAACCTGTGCGTTTTTCCAACGGTAAGCGGCATAGAGAAACAAGGCAATCCTGTGCGTTTTTCCAACACGTTTCGGGAATGTTCGGCACAGAATGCGGGCAATACCCTGTGCAAAATTGCAACAGCTCACAGCTGCTTCAAATGGATCAGTTGCAAATTTACACAGGGTAGCACCCCTTTATTATAAGGTAGGTGCCGCACAGAATGGCGCATGAGGGGTTGCAGTTTACACAGGATAGATTGAAAGCTGGGAGCTGGGATCTGTCTGAAACGTCAAAAAGCTCGTCTGCCTCAGTAAACGCAGCCGGATTTTGTGCTTGCGAAAGATCCGCTATTTTCGTTGCTCTCAGATGCACCTCAGGAGCTGGCGCAAATAGAAATCGGCAAGGGGGAACCGGGAATCAGGGGCAGGGCAGGGGGGACAAAAAAGCGAATGGCATATCTGCAGCAAACCCGCACCCCGTTGTAAAGGGAGAACGGCGTCCCGTTGGCGGGCGTGCAATCCACCACACACACCCGCCGCCGCAAACACCGCAAACCGTTTGCAGGGGCGCGGTGTACCCATCGCGCCGCAAAAAAACGGGAACCGTGCGCCGCAAACCTGCCATCCCTCCCACAAGGCGCCCACCCAGCCGCCAGGCCCCGCCGCAAACAGGCGCATGCGAAACAAATAATTGCGCAAAAACAGGGAAACGCAACAAAAAAGGCGAATTTTGCCGCAAAGTTGCGCTCTGTGTGCGCAGAGGATCATAAACGCGCGGTCAAAGTATATAAAAGGGACCGCTGCCAAAAAGAAAATCAGGAATAAATTATACAAAGGCTTTGAATACATTGTATAATTGGAGGAAAACGCAATCAGTAAAAGTGCCGAAAAACAGGAATTTACGTGGATTGTATTGCCTTTCTGGTATAAAGGTGCTATACTTTAACACTGAAAAGTAAATGCGCAATGAGAAGATCCGATGCGTAATTTTTTTGAAAACAACATGGCAACGGTTGCGCAAGTAAAAGAAGATGGCTTCTTTTATTGTTCCACAGGGATCCCCTGTGGAACAATGTGCTTTCATTAAACCAGCGCGAAAGGCGAGTGAGCAGATTGAATAGAACAGGGAAAAACACAACAGGTTGGGCGCGCCGGCTGACAGCGCTGCTTGTCACCGCTTGCCTGGTTATGGCAATGGCCCTGCCTGTATACGCCGAGGTGGATCTTCTGCCCGACGCACCTGACGAAGTAGAGCTGCTGGAGGATGAGCCGGGAACGGCCTCCGGGGAGGATACCGTTCCGCCGGAGCAGAACGCCGCCGCCCCGGAACCGGAACAAAGCGCCGAGCCGGAGCAGCCCGCCCCGACCGAAACGCCGGAGCCCACGGCAGAACCCGCCCTGACCCCGGAACCGGCAGCCACCGCAACGGCCACCCCTGTGCCGACCGTGACCCCCACCGCCACCCCGGAACCGACCGAACAGCCGCAGAAGATGTACGCCGCAAAAAGCGTGGATAACGTGCAGGCAGTTAGTGAGCAGGAAGCGGCAGATGGATTCACGGTTTACTTTGTCGTTCCGGATACGATGCCAGGTAATAATGAGACGGTGACCGTTTTAGATTCCGATGAAATTAAATTTAATGTAAGAACTGATAAAAAACCGGGCAATTCTAATAATGATGAGTGGTGGCTTCAGCTTTCAATGGAGCCGACCGGATGGAAAACAGAAGATGGACATAAGATTTATGCCGTTAAGAATTGTAAAGATATATTAGGAGATAACATTCTAGAAATACAGTTCCAGTTATACAGGGATGGTGGTTGGAAAGCACAGATTCCGCTAAAGGAGCAGAAACCGAAACCTATAAGCTCCTACAATAACAAAATGTATGATCCAACTAAAGGTGAATGGACAGACGATTCCATCCTGACGAGTCATACATACTATAAAGGCAAACCCATCAAGTTCGAAAACCGCAGTGCAGCTGATTTAACGAGCGTAAAGGCAAATTTCTATATCCCTGATGAAAAAAGTGAAACCTTAACATTGGTTAATGATGGCTCAGAAGCTAAACCTGTTGCTAAGGAAGAATTCGTTACTTTTACCATCCCAGACGTGGAATGCTCTTATGTTCAGTTTACATGGGTTGAGGACGGTAAAAACAAAACCAGCAAATACTATAACTTCTATAACGAATCTGTTAGTGGTAATGATAAAGAATCCTTTATGTACAGTGAAACAAGTGACTGCTTTATCTATACTGACGCAGACAACGTAAGATGGGGTAGAGAAAACTCTTTCCGTATCTATTACGATGCTACTTTCTCAAAGCTGCCAACGAAGAATGAGGATACTGGCGGCGACTATTCAATCCCCAAAGCCAATAGTAAAGAGACCATTTATTTTCGGATAAAAGGAGAAAACGGCGTAAAATCCGAAAGCGGCACGCTGGTAAAAGATGGTACAAACAAAAATCTTTATTATGTTGACATTCCCCAAGAATATAGTTCAAATAGTTCAATCATCTTTTCCGGTGAAGAAATTAACGATAACAATACGACAAAAGAACATGGACTAAGTACAGCGTGGCTGCCGATTCCCACAGATGACAAAAATTGCTTCTATGCGGATACGAATGACGATGCAGTATATACCAATGGCCAACGTGGCGGCTACTGGGCTCCAAAAGGTACCAAGCGTGATGCCGAAGAGTGGAAGAATCGTGATGCCGAAACGGGGAAGAAGACTGAAGTAGTAGATATTGCATCCGTTCCTTTTACGGAAGAAGCAAACACAAAATATGTTACCAGTACGCTGTATGACTATTATACAGATTACGAGTTGAACGGCAAGAACCGTGATGGCTACGGTGAATATAAGGGTGCAAGTCACCGCACCTGGGTAACCTTCCGTGAATTTGATCAGGCGCTGAGCGATTATTATAAGAATGTAGAAGCCCAATACCCGATTTATACCGGACATTTTCAGCCTGCGGGCTCCCCTGAATTTAGCCAGATTGCAGATACATTAAAATTGTTTGGGTACACCAACGTTAATCGTTTTATGGCAATCAATAACTCTCAGTATAATGAAGATCACAAGGAAAATACACATTATGACTATGCCTATCAGGGATTGGTTGCGAGTACAACTAACGCAGATGGAGCACCATTGTTAAACGGAGCGGCATCAGCAACAGTAGAACCGCATTTTAACAAAGACTTCCTCTTAGGAGAGAATAGTAAAAATGCAAAGCTTGGTGAAGTGTATGAGAATGTAAAGTTCCCATTTACTAAAGTGCAAAATCTTTTTGGTAATGAGACGGACGTTGATTATTGGTGCTTTGACAGCAAGGATACAACTCTGTATCTAAAACAAGATTCGGGACAAAATTCGGATTCAAAATATTTTCTCCAAAGTACCAAAAACAGAGAGTCTTCAAAGAATGTGAATGCGTCATCGGGCTTTGACAATGTGACAAACCAATATGGCTACTTCCCGTTCAATGAAAAAGCAACCTCTGGTGCGGCTTCCACCTACAATTACGGCTTTGGCACCAAGCTGCAGATGGATTTTACCCTGACGGATGACGGTATGCTGGAAACAGACAATGGAAGTGGAACAAAGGTAAAAACCAGCATCAAGTTCTTCTTCTCCGGTGACGATGACGTTTGGGTATTCATTGATGGCAAGCTGGCGCTTGACGTTGGCGGCGCCCATGGTAAGGTTTCCGGCCTGCTGGAATTTGGCGAGACAGAGACAGAAGATGGAAAGAAAAAAAATAGTGTAACAGCCTATGTCAGTAAGGTCAAACAAGGCGGAACGTCAGGTAGTGATCAAGATAAAAATTCTGTCAAGTCCGTAACATATAATGGCGAACCCATCGATTTCTACGCGAAAGGCACTACTCTTACATTCGACAAAGGCCAAAAGCACACCCTTACCATGTACTACATGGAACGCGGTATGTGGGAGTCCAACATGGCGGTGGCATTCAACTTCCCGGATAATAACGAGCTGCAGGTTCAAAAAGAGGTCGATCTGAAAAACGTTACTGATGATGACTTCAAAAAATGCTTTACAGGCCAGAAAATCTTCAACTTCACCATCCAGAACCAGGCAACCCATTATGGAGAAAAAGAGGCCGCTAAACCGAATCCAAGCGATACCGAAGTGGTGGATTTGACTGCGAAAGAAAACAAGATTGAACCCGCAACCAAACAAACCGAATCAAACAAAGGTGACTACATTTTCGAGTTGGCTACAAACCCCGAGCAAGGTTCCGGGCAAGATGCCGAACAGGTCCTTCACTGGTACGCACGCTATACGGATACGCAAAGTGTAGCGCGTGAGAAACGTCGTGGCATCCTGACGCTGGGAAACCCCATCAATATCGAAAACATGCGCTTCCTTACGTTCCAGGTTTACGTTGGTTCAAATGATGGTGGTGGAGGTGACCTTTCCCTCAACAACCTGTATCTGGAACTGCTGGATGATCAGAACCCCGCCGTCCAAAAAGGCAGCCTTGACACATCAGGCATTAACGGCGCAACGTATGGCTCGGTCGAAGTGAAGCCAGACCAATGGGTCACCGTAAAGCTGGACCTGCACAAGATGAAAGAGCAGGGCGGTTTTAACAACAAGGTCAAATTCATCCGCGTGGGCGATAACTATAGCCGCAACATCTATTTCAGGAACTTTACCTTCATTCCCAAAGCGGTGCCAAGTAAGATGACCGGCTTTACAACCGATCAGGAGAAAATCCCGGATTACGGCTCCGCCAAAAGCGGTAATTTGGAAAACGCCAAATACGCACAGTACACCTCCACCGAGGACACAGACACCCAGTTGGTGGACGAGGACGGACGCTTTGTTCTGGAAGCTGGAGAAACCGTTACCTTCAGCGACCAGTTCCGCCGCGGCAGCTACATTTCGCTCAATGAGGAACTGAACAAAAACCTGTACGACACCACATGGACCGTGTACGAGAACGGGCAGAAGGTTACTTCGATGAGCGGAGGTGACAGCGTAACTCTTCCTAGTACAATACCTTCGTTAGACGGGCAGACGGGAAGCGGCCCCAATGATGGCCGAACGGAAAAAAGGGAAGCAGAAGAGCAGAACAAGTATGACGGAAACAAACCCTCCGCCAACACCATCGTCTTCCGCTCCTATAATGACCCGGACGAAAATAGCTCCACGCTGACAAAGCTAAAGGTAGAATACGTCAACACCGTCAAAACCGGCGGGCTGACAATCAAAAAGCAGGCCGCAGAGGGCGAAAAATTGACCGGAACCTACACCTTCAAAGTTACCTTTAATGATGTTGGCGGTGCTGGTCTGGAAGAAAAGCCCATCGAAAAAACCGTTACGATTAATGGCGAAAACACCGGAACCATCACCGGCATCCCCGTTGGCACCCGCTATACCATCCAGGAAATCGGAAGCACCGATGGTGCCAAACTGCAAAGCGTAACCGTTCCGGATGGTCAATACGCCCATGTGATCGACAACACCATGGTGGAAGGCGAGATTAAGGAGGCAGGCACCTCCCCAATTACCGCAATCTTTACCAACACCCAGCGCACACTGATCAACATTGAGTTCAACAAGCTCTGGGAAGGTACGGAAAATCTTAGCACTGCGAACCGGCCGGAACAAATCTACATCCAGCTCCAGCGCCGCTTGGCAACCAGCATAAACGATAAAGACTGGAAACCGGTAAACTACCCGACCGCGGAAAGCCTAAACTATGTTACCATTATCCCCAAAGATTACGGCTGGAAGTATACCTTTAGTGGTTTGGATCAGTACCAGGTTGGCGAAACCAACACGAACTACCAATACCGCATTGTGGAAGGTACGGTGGACGATGAAGACAACTTTACCGCGGCAGACGGAACCATTACGATTAAAGGCAATACGTATGTTGTAACGGTAACGGCTGAAGCAACACCAAAAAGCGAAGCGGACAGCGCGGGCAGCTCAACAGGCAATACAGCCACAGCAAACAGCGAAACGAACAGCGAAACCGGCGCAACTACAACGCCAGCCACAGAAACCACCGATGGAACCATCACCGGCGGCAGCGGCAAGATTGTGCTGACCAACACGCTGCAGAACCCGACGTTTGTACTGGATATCATCAAGAAGGACGCGGAAAAAGACGAAAATAGCAATGACGTGCTCTTGAGTGGTGTTGAGTTCAAGCTGGAAAAGCTGGTCGAAACAACAAGCGAAGGAGAACCGCAGAAGGTAGATCCTAACTATAAATTCGATACCGCCACAAACACAGGTTCCATTACCGCCATAACGGACGGCAACGGCAAAATCACCGGTGTGTTCAAAAATCTGGAACCCGGTACATACCGCCTGACGGAAACCAAGGCACATCCGGGGTACAACCTGTTGGCACAGCCAATTGTGATCAAATTTACCCAAGGCGGCAAGTGTTATATTGATGGGCAGATAATTCCGGTCGGAGACAAGTTTACGCAGTCCGACAACACCTACACCATGCACCTTACCGTTCTGAACCGTAAAACGCCTGAGCTGCCCCACACGGGTGCAGACGCGCCAAGCCTGTGGCTGCTGATCGGCATGCCGCTGGCGGTGGCAGGGCTGTTGATATTCACATTCCGCTACAACAGGAAAGGGGGCCGGCGACATTAACCATCCCCCGGAAACCCAGCAACCCCCAGGGTACAGGGCCTGCCCGCCCGTGCGCGCCCGTTTACGGCAGGCGCAGCCATAAGCCGGGGTGTGTAACTGAAAAGCGGAAAATATCGCCTGTTTCTATAAGCGCAGCCGGATTTTGTGTTAAGAAGCCTTGGAATCCGGAAAGGATTCCGGCGGCTCTTTGCCTTACATCCTGCTTGTGGCTGCGAAATATCCGTTATTTCCTTTGGTTTCAGATGCACCTTAAGCCAAGTGGGCAAGCGGCCCAGTTTTTCCTCCTTTTTTCTTCACGGCACAGTGCGGGCGGCGCGGCAGCGTTTCACCGCTGCAGCGCCCCGCACTGCACGCCGTGCTGATGCAGAACCCTTAAGCCGGGCGGCCCCGCCGCCCATCCGATGATGATTTTTTTAAGAGAAGAGGTACTGAAATGAAAAAAGCAAAACGTTTTCTCACAGGCCTGTTGAGCGCCGCCCTGGCCCTCAGCCTGTGCGCCATGCCAGCAATGGCAGCGGGTACAGGTGAAACTACACCCACAACTCCCCTGGCTAGCGCTATTGATAAAGATGCAAAGGGTACCATCACGATTCATAAGTATGAATATAATGGTAACGAGGATAAAGCCGGCACAGGTGTAGCAGGAGACGAGAACAATGTGCCCACAGATGCAAAAGACTTGGAAGGTGCAACCTTTACCTATTATCAGGTAATGACTGCGGATGAACTGGTCGAGTACTATAATGGTAAAAGCACAGAGAAGGTAGGCATCAACACTTATGTTGATAAGAATGGTCAGATTCTTTCTGCTTATGCTAATAAGCCAAATGGCTCTGGTAAGACGGGCAAGAATGGCATTGTAAAGTTTGGCGATGGCGAGACGGGCCTGCCGGTTGGCTTGTATGTTATTATCGAAACTGAAACCCCCGCTAAGGTAACGACCCCGGTTGAACCGTTCCTGGTATCGCTTCCTATGGCAAATCCAACCAATAAGGCAGAGTGGATGTACGATGTGTATGTATTCCCTAAAAATGCAACGACCTACGGCAAAGTGACCTTGGAGAAAAAAGGCCGCGTGGGCGGTGGAACTCCAGAGAATCTGAATGGCGTTACATACAAGCTTGAAAAGAAGGTAAAAGATGATCCCGAAACATGGGAAGAAGTAACCAAAAATGAGCAAACGGATGAAGATCTTGAAACGTTAAAGACGACTGATGGCAAGATTACTGTAAGCGGTCTGTCTCAGGGTACCTACCGTTTTATCGAACAGAGCTATGATCCAGATACTGGTTATATTCTTGATCAGACTCCGATTGTGTTTGTAGTTGACAGCGAGGGCAAGATTACGTATGGTAGCAAAACGGAATCAAATGTTACCATTGAAGTTATCAATGAAAAGCCGGATTTGGAAAAGAAAGTAATTGATAAAGACAATACCGAAACAGAAGATACAGATTACAGCGTAGGCGACCATGTTCCGTATACGATTACAGTAAGTGTTCCTAATAACATTACGAAGCTTAGTACCTTTGAAGTAACGGATACGCCTAACAACTTGAAGTATGATGGGAATGCTACATTGACCTGCGAAGGCATTGCTGTGGATGAAGCGGTATATAGGATTACTACCAAGGGTGAAGATGTTCCTGCAAATGGCTTTAAGATTACATTTACCCCTGCTGCTATGGAAAATTATGCAGGGAAGAATATTGTGATTTCTTATACTGCCGAAATGACGGCTGCTGCTAGCACGCCGAAAGATGGTAATCACAATACTGCAAAGTTGAAGTATACCAATAAGATTAATGTCGATGGTCAGCCGGATGACGGCTCTAACAGCGAGATTCATGACGATACCGTTGTTTATAGCTATACAATCAATGTGCATAAAGACGGTGATGATAAAAAGAATCTAGTCGGTGTAAAGTTTGACTTGTACAAGCAGGTTCCGGAGCAGGAAGCCGGAGATAAGGCTTTGACAGCGGATGAAGTGAAAGCATATGGTCTGCCTACTGCAGAAGCTGGAAAAGTGTGGGTTAAAGTAAACACAGATACGTTGGTAACAGATAGCGAAGGTAATATTCATCAGGATGGCTTAGCAAATGGTGATTACTACTTGGTTGAGAAAGAGACTCTTGATAGTTATAATTTGCTGAACGGTCCTGTCAAGGTTACGCTGAACATTAGCGAAGAGACGTCTTGGAATGAAAACTTTGAGTACAAAGATGGCGTTTTGACAAAGCATGATTGGGATCAGAAAACAACGAAGTTTACCGATGATAAGGGAAAAGACGTTACTGACACTGCTACAATCACGGTTACTGTCATCAACCGCAAGGGCTTCGACCTGCCCACCACCGGTGGTTTCGGCACCCTGCTGTTCAGCGGCATTGGTGTGCTGCTGGTTGTGGCCGGTGTTGGCGTGCTGCTGAGCCTGAAAAAGAAGAACCGCGCCTGATGCGCCCGCCGCAAGGCAAAACAATGTTACAATTCACCAATAGGGTATAGAGGGATAATCCATCATACACAGGGGGAGGGCCGGATTTGGCCCTCCCCCTATGGTGGGTTATTGGGGAATAAATTTTTTGGGTGTACATGGCCGTTGTTCGGTTGATTTTTAGGCCCTGCGTGGGGAACCACCCCATGGGCGTCAGGTTTGCGGCGAGAAACCACCCCACGGGCGTTAGGTTTGCGGCGAGGAACCACCCCTCAGGCCGCTCCGCGTCCAGCTCCCCTCAAGGGGAGCCACCGCAAACATAAGGTGAGATATTGGCGCCCCTTGAGGGGTGACTCCCCGCCCCGCGGGGAGATGTCGCGAAGCGACAGAGGGGACGGGGCGCTGTTTGCGCTGTCACCGAAGGTGACTGAGGGGTGGTTCCCCGTGCAGAACCTAAAAATAAATATGGCAAGGCCTGTCAACGGGCCGATGGCGAGCATCGGCCCCTACAAATGATTTGCAACGTTTGCGGCGCGGGGTGGATGGGCGGCAATTATTAGGCCCGTCAAACGGGGCGTCGGGGACGCCGCCCCCTACATGCAGGGCGAGGTTTATTACAATTTTGTGGTGTGCAACGCCGTAAGGCCCTACAGATTATTTTATTGTTATTCACTACCCTAAAAACCACCCCCAACCCAATATCTCCTGAGCGGCGCAATGCGCCGCGGTCCACCACAATTATTCATTATTCTTTATTCTTTATTCTTTTGCCTACTTCCAATTCCTAATTTCTAATTTCTAATTGCATCAGTTCCCAACTTCAACCCTCTCACGGAAAGGTTCGCGGTGACGCTATGGATACCACAACAAAACTAAAAGTCGGCTTTGCGGCCTTGATGATCCTGTCCGGCATTGGGGTGGCATCGTACCCGGTTATCAGCAACGCGGTGGCGCAGCGCCACGCCAGCGAAGCGATCCAAAATTACGATGATACCGTAAAAAGCATGGATACCGAAAAACTGGACGCCGCCAAGGAGGCCGCCCGCCGCTATAACCAGCAGCTGGACAGCGCCGTGGAGCGCGATGCCGCAGGCGAAGCGGAGGATACCGGCACCAGCTATGTGGACCTTGTGGATGTGGGCGAAAGCCTGGGGTATATCACCATCCCGAAAATTGACGTCAACCTGCCTATTTACGAAGGCACCAGCGATGATGTGCTGCAAAGGGGCGTTGGCCATCTGGAAGGCTCCAGCTACCCCCTTGGCGGCGAAAGCACCCACAGCGTGCTGACCGGCCACCGCGGCCTGCCCGAAGCCGTGCTGTTCACCGACCTGGACAAGCTGGAAGAGGGCGACTGTTTCTACCTGCATATTCTGGATGAAACGCTGGCGTACCAGGTGGATCAAATCAAAGTGGTGGAACCGGAGCACACCGAGGATCTGGACATCACCGCGGGGCAGGATTACTGCACCCTTGTTACCTGCACGCCGTATGCCATCAACACCCACCGCATGCTTGTGCGCGGCACCCGCATCCCTTATAATGGAGAGGAAGAAGCCAACACCCCGCAGGCCGTGCAGTATCAGGCGCTGCGCACCGGAACGGTGGTCAAGCGCGTGGTGGATGCCTGGCCGTGGATCGCGGTAACGGGCAGCATTGTGATCGGCGGCGAAGCGCTGCTGCTGCTTTTGCTGCTGCACCGCTGCAAAAAGCGCGAGGAGGATGACTAAATGGGACGGCTGATTGCTAAAATTCTGGCCTGGCTGGCCATTTTGCTGGGGCTGGCGCTGTTGATACAGCCCACCGCTGCCCAGTGGTGGACCAGCACCCGCAACGCCAAAACCGCTGCGCAGTTTGCGGCCCGCGCCGAAGCCCAGCCCACCGCCCCCGCGGCGGAGGAAACCACAGCCGAACCCCCGGAGCCGGAACGCGCCTACCCTGAACTGTATGCCGCGATGCAGGACTACAACGCGGAAATTTACGCCGGGGGCCAAAGCGGCCTGACCGACCCGTTCGCCTATGAGGAAGCACCGCTGGACCTTGCTGCCTATGGCTATGACGATGATGTGCTGGCTGTGCTGTGGATCCCGCGCCTGAACCTGGAGCTGCCCGTTTACCTGGGCGCCAGCCGCGAAAACCTGGCCAAAGGCGCGGCGCTGCTGGGCCAGACCTCGATGCCGCTGGGCGGCGAAAACACCAACACCGTGATTGCCGCCCACCGCGGCTATTATGGCGCGGAAATGCTGCGCAACGTGCAGCAGATCCAGGTGGGGGACAAAATCCAGCTGACCACCCCGTGGGAAACGCTGATTTACCGCGTGAGCGAGCTGAAAATTATTGACCCCAGCGATATCAACGCCGTGCTGATCCAGCCGGGGCGGGACCTGCTGACCCTTTCCACCTGCCACCCCTACACCCGCAACAGCCAGCGCTACCTGGTAATTGCGGAGCACGACACCGCCGCTGCGGACACCACCAAAGAGGAGGATTTGCAGGAAAGCGCCGCTACCTGGGACGAAACGCCGCGCCAGGTGACCGTGGAGGATGCCGGCGGCAGCTCCATTGCCGAAGTGGCCCCCCAGGCCCTGACCCCATTGCCGGGGGAGGGCAGCGCGGAATCCGAGGGGAGCGCGATCTCCAATACCATGATCTGGCTGGAAAACAACGCACTGTGGGCCGGGCTGGTGGTTATTGCCGCCGCCGTTGGCATTATGGTGATATGGAAAAAACACCGGGAGGATTAACCATGCAGTACACACAGCAGGCCGCCGCCGTTACGGCCGAAGTAAACAAGGCCGTGCAGGGCAAACAGCAAACGGTAAACACCATCTGGATGGCCATGCTGGCGGGCGGCCATGTGCTGATTGAGGATATTCCCGGCGTGGGCAAAACCACGCTGGCGCTGGCCTTTGCCCGCGCGCTGGACCTGAAAGAAAGCCGCGTGCAGTTTACGCCGGATGTTCTGCCGTCCGATTTGGTGGGATTTTCGGTTTACCAGAAAGAGACCGGCAAGTTTGTGTACCACGCCGGTGCGGTGATGTGCAACCTGTTTTTGGGCGATGAGATCAACCGTACCTCCTCCCGCACGCAGTCGGCTTTGTTGGAAGTGATGGAAGAAGGCACGGTGACGGTGGACGGCGTTACCCGCCCGGTGCCCGCACCCTTTACCGTAATTGCAACCCAGAACCCCATCGGCGCCGCCGGCACGCAGATGCTGCCGCAGTCTCAGCTGGACCGTTTCATGGTCTGCGCCGTAATGGGCTACCCCGATGAGGAAGCGGAGCTGGCAATTTTGGCCGGGCAGAGCAAAGGCCGCCTGCTGGACCGTGTGCGCCCCGTTGCCGGTCAGGCGGATCTGCTTGCCATGCAGCAGGAGGTCAGCACGGTATTTGTGCATGAGCTGATGTACCGCTACATTGTGGCGCTGGCCCAGGCCAGCCGCAAGGACCCGCGCCTGACTGTGGGGTTAAGCCCCCGTGCCACCCTGGCGCTGACCAGCATGACGCGCGCGGCGGCGTACCTGGCGGGGCGGGATTTTGTTGCCCCGCAGGATGTGACCGCTGTGTTTGATGCGGTTGCCCGCCACCGCCTGGTGCTGAACGACCAGGCCCGCGCAGGCGGCGAAACGGTGGACAGCGTAATGCAGGACCTGCTGCGCACCGTGCCGCGCCCCCGCCCCGAAAAGGCTGACCGCCATGGCAGGTAAGCTGGGCCGGGCGCTGGTGCTTTTGGTGCTGCTGGCCGCGGCGCTCATCACCCAGGCACCGCTGGCGGTGTTCCTGTTAGCGTTTGCGCTGGTGCTTTTGGTGCTGCTGCGGCTGGATGCCGCCTATCTGCGCAGGCAGGTAACGGCAGAGCTGCTGGTACCGGACAAACCCGTGATACAGGGCGAAGATTTTACCCTGACGGTTCGGCTGCGCAACCGCAGCCGGTTGCCCATCCCTGCGCTTGTGGTGCTGCTGAACGCCGCCGATGAATGGGGCGGGGGGCAGATCACCCTGCGCTGCGCCGCCATGCTGGGCGGCAAGGAGAGCGCCGAACAGCGCATTACCCTAAACGCAGGCAAAAGCGGCGTGTGGAGCATTGCGGTGCGGGGCATCACCCTGCGGGATCACCTGGGGGTGTTCACCGCGGCGTGCCCGGCTGCCGCGCAAAGCCAGAGCATCTGTGTGCTGCCCGCTGCCGCGGCTGGCAAAGCCAAAGCGGAAACCGCCCCCGATGAGGACGGCGACGAGGCCGACACCCGCGCCGCCCTGGGCGGCAGCTATGAGCTGCGGGAGTACCGGGACGGGGATACCATCAAGCAGGTACACTGGAAGCTGAGCGCCAAGCTGGACCGCCTGATGGTGCGCGAACCGCTGACCGCCCTGCGCGCTGCCCTGAACCCCGGTGGGGACCTGGACGGAGCGGAGGAATGGGGGGATTTTCCCCAACAGGCGGCGAAGCACCGCAAGAACCCGCCCAAGCGCAAAAAAGAACGTACTGCCCTGAGCCGGCGCGGCGCTGCCGACCCCGGCAGTGGGCTGAAGTTTGTGGACCGTGTGCTGGTGAGCACCCAGCGCCCCGCAGCGCACCCCGCGTTGTGGCTGGCGGCAGATGCCGCGCTGCTGCTGGCGCTCACCTTTGGTTTGCTGCTGGTGCTTTCCACCGGGTTCGGCATTGCGGTGCCGTTGTGGGTGTGGCCCGCGGCAGCCGCTTTCTGCGCCGGGTGGGCGCTGTTCCTGCGTGCGCCGCAAGCCCTGCGCCGCTGGGGGCTGCTGGCGGGGGTGATTGTGTATCTTGTGGTGTTGTTCATCTGCCAGCGGAACTTTTTGGCCGGGGCGCAGCAGTGCGCCGGGAACATTGCCCAAAGCCTGAACGCCCGCCTTGGCAGCGCGCTGCCGGTGGCCCAGGGCGGCAGTGCGACGCAGCTGGGGCTGTTTTTGCTGCTGGCCGCCCTGCCCGTTACCGGGGCGCTGGCCGCTGCGGCCCTGCGCCGTGCGGATGCCCTGCTGCTGGATCTAATGTTGCTGCCCGTTGTTGTGCTGCTGGCGCTGGCCGGGGCCGCGCCGGCTGTGCCCGCCTGCCTGCTGCTTTTGGCCGGTTGGATGGGGGCGTGGGCGGCTTCCTGCTCGGTGCAGCGGCGGGCCTTGTGGGGCAGGCGCGATACCGAAAACTACCGCCAGAACCTTTGCCGCCATTATAACATCCAAAAGTCTGCCGCGCTGGCGGCGGGCGGGCTTTGCCTTGCGCTGGCGCTGCCTTGTTGGTGGCTGCTGCGCCCGGCGCTGGGGGTTCCCCTTGGCTGGCTGCAGCCCACGGCCCAGCGGGTGGAATCCGCCGCGCTGAGCACCGCCATTACCTGGCTGCCGCGGGTCAGCGGCGGCAGGCTGAACATTCAGGTAGAAGCCGCCGCCGGTGGTGTGGCGGATGGCGCCTTGAACCAGGGCGGGGGTATCCAGGTCAGCGGAGTGACGGATCTGGCCCTGACCGCCAGCGACAAACCCGAAGAAACCGTATACCTGCGGGGATTTATCGGCGGCAGTTATGACGGCACCACCTGGCAGGCCCCTGATGCCGATGCCTTTGACAGCGCCGCTATGAACTGGAAAACCGAGGATAATGCCCGGCTGACCATTGCCAGCCTGCCGTTTTTGCGCACCGCCTATGACGGCACCGCCCAGCCCCAGACGCTGACGGTGGAGCGCATCCACGCCGATACCCAGTACACCTATGCACCGTACAACGCCTACTGGGGCGATTATTACACCATCCAGGGCGATGGTGCCGCCGCGGGCCAGACCGCGCAGGACGATGTGTTCCTGTATTACCCGCGGGATACCGCCCAAACCCAGCTGGAAGCCCGCGCCGATGCCGACCCCAGCGTGCTGGACCGGATGGAAGCATCCTATGCCGCTTACGCCGCCAGCCGCTACACCGCCGTGCCGGACGGCTATGACGAGCTGCAAGCCCTGTGCGATGAAGCCAAAAAGGACCAGAAGCTGACCGAAGCTGCGGACATTGGCGATTACATCCGCGCCTACCTAAACACCAACTACCAGTATAACGCCAGCGCTCCCCAGCCGCCGGAGGGAGCCGACCCCATCCGTTACTTTTTAACGGAATCCAAACAGGGGTACAGTGTGCAGTTTGCTTCGGCGGCGGTGGTTATGTTCCGCATGTTCGGGCTGCCTGCGCGCTATGTGGTGGGCTATGCCGCGCCGCAAAGCCTGTTTACCCAACAGGAGGATGGCAGCTGGCACGCCATTTTGCAGGACGATAACGCCCACGCCTGGGCGGAGGTGTACATTTCCGGCCAGGGCTGGACCCCCATGGAGATGACCCCCGGCGTGCTGGTCAGCGCCCAACAGGCCGACCTGCGCACCGACCCGCTGCCCGAAACTCAAGGTCAAGACACCGCCCCCGCAGCAGGGGAGAGCAGCGCAAACGAACCCGCAGCCACCATCGTGCCCCGCAGCAGGTTGGTTTTGGCGGCGTTGCTGGGGGGGGGCCTGTTGGCTGCTGCGGCGCTGCTGGTGCTGGCCCGCCGCCATGCCATGGGGTATGGCCGGGGCAGCTGCAACGCGCGGGTGCTGGCCGTGTTTGGCAGCATCTACCGCCTTTTGGTGCGTCGCGGCCTGCCGCCGGATACACCATCCGATGCGCCGGAGTTTGCCGCATTTTTGCAAAGTTGTGTCCCCGCCCTTGAACCCCAGGATGCCGAAGCTCTGCTGGCATTGGCCCAAGCCGCCCAATTTGGCGCAGGTACGATGACTGAGCAGGATACGGACAAAATGAGAAAACTTTACCAGGTTATAAAACACACTGGAAAACGGAAACAGAGCCAGAAATCGGTTGAAAAACAGAGCCAGGAATGATATAATGACCCCGTACTGGGGTAGCGTGTTCTTTGCTTTCTTTGCACAGGGGGCTACCATGATCCAGGAAAATGTGGTATAATATGTTAAGTCCATTAACCAAATAGGGAATGGCCGGGGTGGGGGACTGGTTTCTGGAACAGTACCCTGGGAACTGCCCGTGGGGCAGAAAACCGGCAAGGACAGAAAGAAGATCTTATAGAAGCAAACGTTAACAGGAGTAAACCCATGCCGCGCCGTAAACAGACAGAAGGAGAAAAAAAAATTGACATCAGCCAGATGGCTGAAGACCTTGGCGTGTCCAAGACCACGGTATCCCGTGCCCTTTCGGGCAATGGCCGTGTCAGCGAAGCGACCCGCGCCCGCGTGGTCCAGTACGCCAAAGAGAAAAACTATGTGCCCAATATGCTGGCACGCGGGTTGGTAACCCAGCAGTCTTATAATATCTCACTGGTGTTCTCGCGCCAGTTCGGCAACCTTGCCGCACCATTTTTGCGCAAAACCGTCAGCGCCGTGTACGATATTGCCACCCGCAATGATTATGATGTGCTGATGACGATGGTGGGCGAGCAGGAAACAAGCCCGATGCAGCGTCTACTGGTCAACCGCAAGATTGATGGCGTGATTCTGGCCCGCACGCTGGAGCGTGATCCGCTGATCCCCATGCTGCAAAAAAGCGGCATCCCCTTTGTTGCCATTGGCCGCCCGGCTGACCAGGATGTTATCTCGGTGGACCATGATCAGGTGGGCGGCTGCCGCGAGCTGGTCAGCCTGCTGCTGATGAAGGGCCTGCACCGCATTGCTTTGCTGGGCGGATCCATGCTGTACACCGTCAACCAGTCCCGCCTGGAAGGCTATAAGCAGGCGCATGACCGCGCCTGCTGCAAGATTGATGAGAGCCTGCTGTTTTTGGAGCTGGAAAGCGACGATCTACGCACCAGCGCTGTGGAGCTCGCGGTACAGCGTGGGGCGGACTGCATCCTGTGCATGGATGACCAGGTTGCCCAGCTGGCTTTGAACACCCTGAGACAGCTGAACCTGCGCGTGCCGCAGGATATCCGTCTTGCCTCCCTGTATGACGACGAAGCGCTGCAGGGGTGTACGCCACAGATCACGGCGGTCTCTTTTGATGCCGAACAGCTGGGCCGCCGTACCGCACAGCAGCTGCTTTCCCTCATCCGCCATCAGCCGGTGGAAACCCGCACCCTGCTGGGGTACCAGGTGGGGTTGCGCTTATCGACCCAGACCTGAGAGAAAAGTAGATAATTATAAGGCAACACCGCACAATTCCCGCCTGACGGCTTAAGCACCGCTCCGGCGGC
>OGZN01000361.1_pt1 | contig 20350 bp, 10 predicted proteins | sample 1576801 | NCBI WGS metagenome assembly OGZN01 (sample SAMEA3541573, study PRJEB24748) | human gut metagenome | biome: human gut; feature: human-associated habitat; material: faeces | place: China | collected 2012 | reverse complement strand
ACCCTAATGGTGGAAAATCCACCATTTTTCCACCCAAACTGTAATTCCTCAGATGCAAACATACTTCAAGGAGACGTTTAGGTTGGATTGAACCTTCTGTCAAGGCCGCACCACGGTGTACTTCGTCACCAACTTCAACTTTCATACGAGCTGTAAATGGAACAACGTATTCACCCATTCCAGTCTTACCTTGAACGAAGACTTTCTTAGTACGTGTTGCAGCATCTTCTTCGATTTCAATAACAGTACCCTTAACTTCAGTGATAACCGCTTCCCCTTTAGGATTACGTGCTTCAAAGATTTCCTGGATACGTGGAAGACCCTGTGTGATATCGGTATTTGAGGCTACCCCACCGGTGTGGAAGGTACGCATAGTAAGCTGTGTACCAGGTTCCCCGATAGATTGAGCGGCGATAGTACCAACTGCTTCACCAACTTCAACCGCATCACCTGTTGCCAAGTTGATACCGTAACAGTGACGGCAGACACCGTGACGTGTGTTACATGTAAAGACTGAACGGATAGTTACTTCTTCAACACCAGCATTGACAATAGCAGCAGCCATGTCTTCAGTAATCAAAGTATCTGGACCTACGATTACTTCACCTGTTGTAGGATTCTTAACTGATTTCTTAGTGTAACGACCTTGAAGACGTTCTTCAAGTGTTTCCGTAACTTCTTTACCATCAGTAATCGCACGGATAAGAAGACCTCGGTCTGTTCCACAGTCGTCTTCACGGATGATAACATCTTGGGCAACGTCAACCAAACGACGAGTAAGGTATCCTGAATCGGCTGTCTTAAGGGCCGTATCGGTCATACCTTTACGCGCACCGTGAGTAGAGAAGAACATTTCCAAAACGCTCAAACCTTCACGGAAGTTTGAAAGGATAGGCAATTCCATGATACGTCCGTTAGGAGCGGCCATCAAACCACGCATACCGGCAAGTTGAGAGAAGTTAGAGATGTTACCACGAGCTCCTGAGTCCATCATCATAACGATTGGGTTCTTAGGATCTTGTGTTTCAATCAGACGTTTTTCAAGGGCTTCTTTCGCTTCACGCCATGTTGTTGTAACAGCAACATAACGGTCATCATCTGTCATCAAACCACGACGGAAGGCCTTGTTAATTTCTTCAACACGGTGGTGAGCAGCATCGATAATTTCTTGTTTATTATCGATAACTGGGATATCGGCGATACCCACTGTCAAACCAGCAAGTGTTGAGTGGTAGTAACCAAGGTCTTTCAAACGGTCAAGGAAGGCTGATGTTTCAGTCGTACGAAGACGTTTGAAGGTTTCAGCGATGATGTTACCAAGATTTTTCTTCTTGAACGGTGCATTAATTTCCAAACTATCAATTACTGTTTGGATATCTTGACCTGGTTCAAGGAAGTACTTATCTGGTGTACTATCTGTCAAGTTCTCATTTGTTGTTTCTTGAAGATATGGAATTTCTGCTGGGATGATTGAGTTAAAGAGAATCTTACCAACAGTTGTAACCAAAATCTTGTGAAGTTGGTTTTCTTTCCAAGGTTTATCAGGCATGCTGTCTACTGCAATACCTACACGGCTATGCAAGTGAACATAACCATTACGATAAGCCATAACTGCCTCATCAATATCCTTGAAGACCATACCTTCACCCTCACGGCCTTCTTCTTCCATAGTCAAGTAGTAGTTACCAAGAACCATATCCTGAGATGGCGTTACGACCGGTTTACCGTCTTTAGGGTTAAGGATGTGTTCAGCCGCAAGAAGGAGCAAACGTGCTTCAGCTTGAGCTTCTTCAGACAATGGAACGTGGATGGCCATTTGGTCACCGTCAAAGTCGGCATTGTAGGCCTCACATACCAATGGGTGAAGACGAAGGGCCTTACCATCAATCAAGACTGGTTCAAAGGCCTGGATACCCAAACGGTGGAGAGTAGGTGCGCGGTTAAGAAGTACTGGGTGTTCCTTGATAACATCTTCAAGAATATCCCAAATACGTTCATCGCCACGTTCAACCATACGTTTAGCGGCTTTCACGTTACCTGCGTATTCACGCGCAACGATTTCACGCATCACAAATGGTTTGAAAAGTTCGATGGCCATCAAACGTGGCACACCACATTGGTACATTTTAAGTGTTGGACCAACGGCGATAACGGAACGTCCAGAGAAGTCAACACGTTTACCAAGCAAGTTTTGACGGAAACGACCTTGTTTACCTTTAAGCATGTGGCTCAAAGATTTAAGTGGACGACTACCTGGTCCAGTGATTGGACGACCACGACGTCCATTATCGATAAGGGCATCTACCGCTTCTTGCAACATACGTTTTTCGTTTTGCACGATGATACCTGGGGCATTCAATTCAAGCAAACGAGCCAAACGGTTGTTACGGTTGATAACACGACGATAAAGATCGTTCAAGTCAGATGCCGCAAAACGTCCACCATCCAATTGAACCATTGGACGAAGGTCTGGTGGCAATACTGGCAAGATGTTAAGAACCATCCATTCTGGTTTGTTACCAGACTTATAGAAGGCATCAAGAACGTCCAAACGACGAACAGCTTTAACACGTTTTTGACCAGTTGCTGTCTTCAACTCTTCTTTGAGTTCAGCAATTTCAGCTTCCAAATCCACTTGTTTCAAGAGATCTTGGATAGCTTCTGCACCCATTTTAGCGACAAATGAACCATGTCCATACTCTTGCAATTTTTCACGATATTCACGTTCTGTCAAGAGAGATTTTGGTTCAAGTGGTGTTTCCTTTGGATCGATAACCACGTAAGCTGCGAAGTAGATAACTTCTTCAAGCGCACGAGGACTCATATCCAAAGTCAATCCCATACGAGAAGGGATTCCCTTGAAGTACCAGATGTGTGATACTGGTGCTTTCAACTCGATGTGACCCATACGTTCACGACGAACCTTAGCACGTGTTACTTCAACACCACAGCGGTTACAAACGATACCTTTATAACGGATACGTTTGTATTTTCCACACGCACATTCCCAGTCTTTAGTAGGACCAAAGATCACTTCGTCGAAGAGACCTTCGCGTTCTGGTTTGAGCGTACGGTAGTTGATTGTTTCAGGTTTCTTAACTTCACCATAAGACCATGAACGGACCTTAGTTGGTGAAGCTAGTGTGATTTGCATACTTTTAAATCGATTTACGTCAACCACTAGTATTACCTTTCTTTTGTTCTATTGACAATAGCAGCGCTATTCTCACCTTTATCAGCTACCTTAGCAGAGAGTGTGAACTCCCTCTCTAAAGCTTATTTATTCTGTTTTATCTGAAGCTTCTTCTTTAGCTTTTTCTAATTCAGCAGCTTCTTTGGCTTGTTGTACACGTGCTTTTTCAAGATCATCAACGTGCATGACATCGTCGTCTTCACCTTCATCAAGATCACGCAATTCAACTTCGTAGTCATCCTCATCAAGGACACGCATATCAAGACCAAGTGATTGCAATTCTTTAACAAGTACTCGGAATGATTCTGGTACACCTGGTTTTGGAATTGGTTTACCTTTAGTGATAGCTTCATAGGCTTTCAAACGTCCGTTAACGTCATCTGACTTGTAAGTCAAGATTTCTTGAAGGATATTTGATGCACCATAAGCTTCAAGGGCCCAAACCTCCATCTCACCGAAACGTTGTCCACCAAATTGTGCTTTACCACCAAGAGGTTGTTGGGTAACAAGTGAGTAAGGACCAACTGAACGGGCGTGAAGTTTATCATCAACCATGTGGTGAAGTTTGATCATGTACATGACACCAACTGACACACGGTTATCAAATGGTTCACCTGTGCGTCCATCGTAAAGGATTGTCTTAGCATCACTATCCATACCTGCTTCACGAACAGTATCCCAGAGGTCTTCTGAGCTTGCCCCGTCAAAGACTGGTGTTGCGATGTGGATACCCAAGTTACGAGCAGCCATACCAAGGTGAAGTTCCATAACCTGACCGATGTTCATACGTGATGGCACCCCAAGAGGGTTCAACATGATATCAACTGGTGTACCGTCTGGAAGGTAAGGCATGTCTTCAACAGGAACAATACGAGAAACAACCCCTTTGTTACCGTGACGACCGGCCATCTTATCTCCGACCTTGATCTTACGTTTTTGTGCGATGTAAACACGAACAAGCATGTTAACACCTGATTGCAATTCATCACCGTTTGCACGTGTGAAGATTTTAACATCACGAACGACACCATCACCACCGTGAGGTACACGGAGTGATGTATCACGTACTTCACGAGATTTATCACCAAAGATAGCATGGAGAAGGCGTTCTTCAGCAGAAAGGTCTTTTTCACCCTTAGGTGTTACCTTACCAACAAGAATGTCACCTTCTTTAACCTCAGCACCGATACGGATAATACCCATTTCGTCAAGGTCTTTGAGGGCTTCTTCACCAACGTTTGGCAATTCACGTGTAATTTCTTCAGGCCCAAGCTTTGTATCACGTGTTTCTGATTCGAATTCTTCCAAGTGAACAGATGTATAAACGTCATCTTTCACAAGACGCTCACTCATGATAACGGCATCCTCGAAGTTGTAACCTTCCCATGTCATGTATGCGACAATAGGGTTTTGACCGAGGGCCATTTCTCCACCTTCCATAGATGGACCGTCAGCGATAAAGTCACCTTTTTCAACAATATCGCCAACCTTAACCAAAGTACGTTGGTTGTAGGCAGTACCTGAGTTTGAACGACGGAATTTTTGAATAGTATAAACATCAAGAGAACCATCTTCACGACGAACTTCAACTTTATCAGCATCAGAGTAAACAACTTTACCGTCGTGTTGAGCAATAACTGCAGCTCCTGAATCGTGGGCAGCTTGATATTCCATACCAGTACCAACATAAGGTGCTTTAGGATCAATCAAAGGCACAGCCTGACGTTGCATGTTGGCACCCATGAGGGCACGGTTAGAGTCATCGTTTTCCAAGAAAGGAATACATGCTGTCGCAACGGCAACTACCTGTTTAGGAGAAACATCCACGAAATCTACAAGGTGTGATGGGTACTCTTGGTTATTACCTTGATGACGACCCATAACGATTTCTTCTGCAAATGTTCCATCTTCGTTCAATTTAGAGTTAGCCTGAGCAACTGTGTACTCATCTTCTTCATCGGCAGTCAACCAAACTACTTCGTTGGTTACTTTACCAGTTGCACGGTCAACCTTACGATATGGTGTTTGAATGAAACCATACTTGTTAAGGTGTCCGTATGAAGACAAGTTATTGATCAAACCGATGTTAGGTCCTTCAGGTGTTTCAATTGGACACATACGACCGTAGTGCGTGTAGTGCACGTCACGAACTTCATATCCGGCACGGTCACGTGTCAAACCACCAGGTCCCAAGGCTGACAAACGACGTTTGTGTGACAACTCTGACAATGGGTTGTGTTGGTCCATGAACTGTGACAACTGTGAAGAACCGAAGAATTCTTTAACAGTTGCAGTTACAGGGCGAATATTGATGATTTGTTGTGGTGTCAAGACTTCATTATCTTGGACTGACATACGCTCACGTACGTTACGTTCCATACGAGCCAAACCAATACGGAATTGGTTAGCAAGCAATTCACCAACGGCACGGATACGACGGTTACCAAGGTGGTCAATATCGTCTACTTTACCGATACCTTCAGCAAGGTTGAGGAAGTAGCTCATTTCAGCCAAGATATCCGCTGTTGTCAAAGCACGAACTTTGTCATCTGGGTTGGCATTACCAACAATTGTAACCACACGATCTGGATCATTTGGTGCAACAACCTTGAATTTTTGAAGAACAACAGGTTCTGTAACCACCGCATAATCATTTGGTGTGTATACAAATTTGTTCAAATCACCATCCAAGTATTCTGCGATTGAATCAATCACATCACGTGTCATTTCAGTACCAGCTTCAACAAGGATTTCACCTGTTTCAGGATCTACCAAGTTTTCAGCAATTGTTTGTCCCAAAAGACGTGTCTTGATGTTAAGTTTTTTGTTGACTTTGTAACGACCAACAGCAGCCAAGTCATAACGACGTGGATCAAAGAAACGAGCTACAAGCAAGCTACGTGAGCTGTCGGCAGTTTTTGGTTCACCTGGACGAAGACGTTCATAAATTTCTTTAAGCGCTTCATCAGTACGTGAATCTGCTGGGTTTTTGTGGATATCTTTTTCAATGGTGTTACGAACCAATTCGCTATCACCAAAGATATCAACAATTTCGTCATCACCTGAGAATCCAAGCGCACGCACAAGCGTTGTGAATGGAATCTTACGTGTACGGTCGATACGAGTGTAGGCGATGTCTTTTGAATCTGTTTCAAGCTCAAGCCATGCCCCACGGTTAGGGATAACTGTTGATCCATAACCCACTTTACCGTTTTTATCAACCTTATCGTTAAAGTAAACACCAGGTGAGCGCACCAACTGAGAAACGATAATACGTTCACCACCATTGATGATGAAAGTACCCATCTCAGTCATAATAGGGAAATCTCCGAAGAAGACTTCCTGAGTTTTGATTTCACCAGTTTCTTTGTTAATAAGACGGAAAGTCACAAAGATAGGTGCTGAGTATGATGCATCGTGGATACGAGCTTCTTCAAGTGTATACTTAGGCTCTTTCAATTCGTAACCAACGAATTCCAATTCCATAGTGTCTGTGAAGTTTGAGATAGGAAGTACATCCTCAAAAACCTCTTTAAGACCAGTATCCAAGAATTCTTTGAATGAATCCGTTTGGATTTCAATCAAGTTTGGTAAATCAAGAACTTCTTTGATTCTTGAAAAACTACGACGGGTACGATGTTTCCCGTATTGAACGTCATGTCCTGCCAAGTCTTCTACTCCTTTTCTACATTCGAGACCTGCTTTGCAAGTCGTGCACTTTAAATATTTGTCTTCTGCCTTTTTCAGTTGCTTGTCCCATTGACAAGTGATTAAACAATAAGATCCACTTAACTGATTAATGATAAGCGATAACTTAATCTGTGAATTTTTAGAACCTTTAAATATGCGTTACAACACTTGGAAATCCTAAAAATAAGCACAAAAATAGCAGCTAAATCTGACCGAAAAAACGTTGATTTAACTGCTGTATCTCTTGATTGGACAATATTTCAACCAAGTAAGACGACAAATAGTTGTCTACATTATACCTAATTTTTTACTTTTTTGCAAGTTTTCTTGGCAATTCCTAATGCCCTCCAAGAATGCTAGACCAGGCTTTTTGATAGTCACTGTCGGTTCCACCAATAGCAAACTTGTAAGTCGTATCTCCAGGTCCATTTTTAGCCCAGTAAGTATCAACCATTTCACCACTTACAGAAACATTACGACCATTGACAGACACTGTTGCTGGTTTAAGACCTGTTGATTTGAGTACACTTGCCTTAATGGCACTTGAATCGATATTAAACTTGTCTCCAGTTTTAAAAATACCTGGATTAGCATTATAGATAGCGGAAGTCAAACGAGCCATATATTGCGCATTATAGGTGTAACCCGTTTTAGAATTGGTTGGTGTGTTATTGTCATAACCAGCCCAACCACCAAGAGTAATACCAGGCGTTGATACAATCAACCAAGCATCCGCAAAGTTATCTGTCGTTCCTGTTTTACCCATCCAGTCCGCTGAGGCTGCTGCACCATTGACATTTTTCAATTCAGAATGAAATTGCGTTGTCGCTCCCTTAACTACCACTTCTTTGAGCAAGTTATCCATGATGCTAGCCGTAGCTCTTGAAAAGACTTGAACTCCTTCAGATTTATGCTGATAGATAACTTCGCCAGTTCGGTCAGTAATACTATCAATCATATAGCCCTTCTCATAGACGCCACCATTTGAAAGCATTTGATAGGCATTTACCTGTTGGGCGACCGTGGTTTCAATTCCCCCACCAAGAGGCAAACTCTCAATATTGTAGTTAGCAATCTTATAACCCATCTTGGTCATGTAACCCTCAACATCAACATCATGACGTTGAAGCATTTGATAAGTCCAAAAGGCTGGAATGTTCCATGAGGTATTGAGTGCCTCTTGGAGGTTCATCATAGCTGTACCCTTATCACCATCATGGAGAATAGGCGTTCCACCCGTAAAATTAGTTGGGTAGTTAGAAAGGATACTTGAGCTACCCATCAAACCTTGATCAATAGCAATTCCATAAGCAATAATAGGCTTAATAGATGAGCCTGGGGAGCGTGCCGTATCAAAGGCATGGTTATTTTGATTATTTTCGTAACTACGACCACCAACAAATCCTAGAATTGCTCCAGTCGCATTATCCATAAGCACATTTCCGACTTCAACTCCACTATTACCTCCTTGGTCGAGGAGGCCACCATATTGACTCGCAGCATCTTGCATCGCATTATAAACTGCATTATCAATAGTTGTCTTAACGCTGTAGCCACCGGTTTGGAGCTCTTGAAGAGCCCTCTCACGATAGCTTTCCTTTGTCTTATCATTTTTCAAATCTTGACTCGATACCTTGTCACGTTTAACGAGGTAATCATACATGACATCCTGAGCCTCAGACATGACAGAATAGTACAAATAGTCATGACTTACGGCATCAGACTTCTCACCAGCCTTGAAATCTTTAGTGATGTCATAACTCTTATAGCTTTCGTACTGCGACTTATCAAGATAGCCGCCACGATAAAGATTGTAGAGTACATCTTGTTGACGTGCCAAGCCATAAGAAAGATCCTCTGCGTTTTTTAATTGACCGTCAGCTGTATAAGGTGAGTAGACAATTGGGCTCTGTGGTAAACCTGCCAGATAGGCAGCCTGAGGAACTGTCAAATCCGCTGCAGACACGCCAAAGATACCTTGAGCAGCCTCCTCAATACCAGCAATATTTTTCCCCTTGTTATTACGTCCAAAAGGAGAAACATTCAGATAATCAGTTAAAATTTCATTTTTAGAAACACGACGCTCCAATTGTAAGGCATAGATAATCTCTGCCGCCTTTCGTTTAAAGGTTGGTGCATCTCCTGTTACCTGTTGCTTAATTAACTGCTGCGTTAGCGTCGAACCACCACTTGAAGAGCCAACTCCCAAAACTGATGACACCAAAGCCCTAAATACTGCCTTTGGCACAACACCCTTATGCTTCTTAAAATTTTCATCCTCAGTCGCAATGATAGCATTTTTGACATTGTTAGAAATCGCATCACTCTCAATAGGCGTTCTCAACAAGTCAGTGTCAATATCCGCAATCTTCTTGGAATCGGAATAGCTCATCGAAGATACCAAACTAACCTCACTAATCTGATTCAACAAGGTTTTGTCCTTAATCGACGGAACAGACTCAATTTGACTCCCCAAATAACCCAAACCAATTCCTGCACCGAACAAGGTAAGGACGATAATAACCACATAAAAGAAATCAGACAAGAGCTTTAAGGTTTTTAAGAAAACATCGCCCATGTCTAAGAGTGTCATCCGGTCCTCAGTCGACTTTCTCCCTTGCTTACGATTCCACTTAGAATCAGTCGTAGCTTTCCTTTCATTAAAAGATTTATCCCCTCTTTTAGACCTAGGACCAGCAGACTTTGTGCGAATAGCCTGCCCTAGTCGTCTAAAATAATTTATTATTTTTTCAAAATTCATAGAAATACCTCAAAGCCTATTATAACAAACTTTGACAAAGCTTGCATAGGCCTACTTTCTTTTGGTATAATGGTGCAGAATATACTTTACTGGAGAATATCATGACAATTTTTGAAGAACTAAAAGCACGTGGCTTGATTTTTCAAACCACAGATGAAGAAGCCCTTGTAAAAGCCTTTGAAGAGGGACCAGTCTCATACTACACTGGTTATGACCCAACAGCAGACAGTCTCCACCTTGGACACCTTGTAGCTATCCTTACAAGTCGCCGACTTCAATTGGCTGGACACAAACCTTACGCCCTCGTTGGTGGTGCAACAGGTTTGATTGGTGACCCATCATTTAAAGATGCTGAACGTAGCCTCCAAACCAAAGAAACCGTTGAAGGTTGGGTTGAAAAAATCCAAGGTCAGCTCTCTCGTTTCCTTGATTTTGAAAATGGCGACAACAAAGCCGTTATGGTCAACAACTACGATTGGTTTGGTTCAGTCAGCTTCATCGATTTCTTGCGTGACGTGGGTAAATACTTCACAGTTAACTACATGATGAGTAAGGAATCTGTTAAGAAACGTATTGAAACAGGTATCTCTTACACTGAGTTTGCCTACCAAATCATGCAAGGTTACGATTTCTATGAACTCAACGATAAGTACGGCGTAACCCTCCAAATTGGTGGTTCTGACCAATGGGGTAATATGACAGCAGGTACTGAGCTCTTGCGTCGTAAAGCAGATAAATCTGGACACGTCATTACAGTTCCACTTATCACAGATTCAACTGGTAAAAAATTCGGTAAATCTGAAGGTAACGCTGTCTGGCTTGATGCTACTAAAACAACACCTTACGAAATGTACCAATTCTGGCTCAACGTTATGGATGATGATGCTGTTCGCTTCTTGAAGATTTTCACTTTCTTGTCACTTGAAGAAATCGAAGAAATCGGTAAAGAATTTGACCAAGCTCGTCACCAACGTTTGGCACAAAAGATTTTGGCTCGCGAAGTTGTTACCTTGGTTCACGGTAAAGAGGCCTACGAACAAGCTGTTCACATCACTGAACAACTCTTCGCTGGTAACCTTAAAGCTCTCTCAGCACGCGACCTTAAAGTTGCCCTTAACGGTGTCCCAACTTATGAGATCTCAGCAGATGAAAATCTGAACATCGTTGAACTTCTCGTCAACGCTAAGATTTCACCTTCTAAACGCCAAGCACGTGAAGATGTCCAAAACGGTGCTATCTACATCAATGGTGAACGTGTGCAAGACTTGGATTACACTCTATCAGATGCAGATAAAATTGATAATGAAATTACTGTTATCCGTCGTGGTAAGAAGAAAAACTTTGTCTTGACTTACTAATTTATAGCTATTCTCACTCCTTAATGGAGTGAGTTTTTTTACCCAAAAAGAGCAGTCGGATTCCCAACTACTCTCTTCAGAACACAAAAAACCAGTACTAGACTGGTTTTTGAGACTATCACATTAGTTATAGATTTTGAATGCGTCATCGTCGTTTTGACCAACGAATGGCATTGCTTTACGCAATTCAGCACCAATCTTTTCAATTTCAAGCTCTTCAGCTTCTTTACGGTAAGCTTTCAAACGTGGGAAGCCAGCATCATGGTCTTCAACGAATTCACGTGCAAATTTACCTGATTGGATATCAGCAAGGGCAGCTTTCATGTTTTCTTTGACTTCTGGACCGATGACACGTGGACCAGTTACAAAGTCACCAAATTCTGCAGTATTTGAACATGATTGACGCATTTTCTTGAATCCACCTTCGTAGATCAAGTCAACAATCAATTTCATTTCGTGAAGCACTTCAAAGTAAGCTAATTGTGGTGCATAGCCTGCTTCAGTCAAGACTTCAAAACCAGCTTCAATAAGGTGTGTCAACCCACCCATAAGAACCGCTTGTTCACCAAACAAATCTTCTTCAGTTTCTTCTTTAAATGTTGTTACAAGTAATCCAACACGTGCAGAACCAATACCTTTAGCCCAGTCCATAGCGATATCTTTAGCATTACCTGTAGCATCTTGGTATACTGCGTAAAGTGCAGGAACACCAAAGCCTTCTGTATATGTACGGCGTACCAAGTGACCTGGTCCTTTAGGAGCAACCATAAAGACATCAACATCTTTAGGAACCTTGATGAATTCGAAGTGGATGTTAAATCCGTGTGCAAAACCAACAGCATTACCAGCTTCAAGGTTTGGAGCAATTTCTGCTTCGTAAAGTTCTTGTTGGATTTCGTCTGGAGCCAAGATCATGATAACGTCAGCCAATTTAGTTGCTTCTGCTACTGTGTAAGTATCAAAACCATCTTCTTTAGCTTTATCAAATGATTTACCTGGACGAACACCGATGATCACATCGTGACCTGAATCACGCAAGTTTTGTGCATGCGCATGACCTTGTGAACCGTAACCGATAACGGCGATTTTTTTACCGTCAAGTGCTGCTACTTTTACGTCTTTTTCATATTCCATTTGAACTGCCATAGTAATATGTCTCTTTTCTAAAAAAATATTTTATTGCCTTTTTAAGGCTGGGTTAACAAATTTAGGTTGGATTTTTTAATCACGGGTAAATCCAGTAGCACCCGTACGAGCGATATTCTTGATTCCGTAAGGACGAATAACTCGTAGAAGCGCCTCGCTCTTTTCAGCATCACCAGTCATCTGGATAGTGATAGAGCTTGGTGCCACATCAACCACCGAAGCACGGAAAGGTTGAATAATCGCCAAGATTTCAGCACGCTTAGAGGTTGGTGCTGATACCTTAACTAGGATAACTTCACGTTCCAAGTGTGGCTGATCCGTGATATCACGGATACGGATCACATCAATCTGACGATTAAGCTGTTTGATGATTTGTTCCACTTCATTTTGAGAATTCACATCAATAATAATCGTAATACGTGAAACGTTAGGATCCTCAGAAGCCCCTACAGAGATACTTTCAATATTAACTTGACGTCGTGAAAGAACACCTGTGAAGCGGTTAAGGACACCCGAACGGTTCTGAAGTTTAGCTGTTAACATTCTACGCATTGAACTTCACCCCCAACATTTCGTGATTACTCTTACCAGCCGGAACGATTGGCAAGACATGCTCTTTACGAGAGATATCCACCTCGATGAACATTGGTACGTCTTCCTTGATAACTTCCAAATCCTGATCAATTGTCTCTGGATTATCAAACTTGTAGGACTTAATGCCGTAAGCTTGAGCCATCAATTGGAAATCTGGGAGGGTATCAAAGACTGACTCTGATGTACGCCCTTCGTAGAAGGACTCTTGCCATTGACGTACCATACCAAGTGAGTGGTTGTTCAACATAACAACCTTGATTGGCACCTTGTAAATATTTAAGATAGCCAATTCTTGGTTCGTCATTTGGAAACCACCATCACCAACAAAGAGGATAACTTCTTTATCAGGATTAGCAATTTTGGCACCAATTGCTGCTGGGACACCAAATCCCATTGTTCCAAGACCACCTGAGGTCACCAGTTGACGCTCATTTTGGTATGGATAATACTGAGCTGTCCACATTTGATGTTGACCAACGTCAGTAACAACAACAGCATCACCCTTAGTCAATTCACCGATACGCTCGATAACTGCCTGAGGCTGTACCATACGTTCTTTCTTATCGTAAGAACGTACACGCTCTTTGTCTTTTGTGACTTTTTCAATCCATTTTTCAGTGTTATTCTGAACCACTGGTTCTGCTAAGAGCATTTCAAGAGCTTGCTTGGCATCACCAACAACTGGAAGGTCCACTGCAATAATTTTACCAATCTCAGCTGGATCTATATCAATATGGACAACCTTAGCATTCTTAGCAAATGTTTTAGGATTACCTGTCAAACGGTCATCAAAACGACAACCAATGGCAATCATAAAGTCAGCATCGGTCATAGCAATGTTAGCCGCATATGAACCGTGCATACCACCCATACCCAAGAAAAGGGGGTGGCTAGTAGCAATTGTCCCTTGTCCTAGAAGACTTGTGACAACTGGGATTTGGTAGCGTTCTGCAAAAGCAACTAGCTCCTTAGCAGATTCAGAATAAGACACCCCACCTCCAGCTACAATAACCGGCTTCTTAGCTTTACCCAACTGCTTCAAGATTTTCTTGATTTGCATTTCGTTTGGTCTTAGCGTCGGTTGGTAACTTGGAAGATTAATTTCAGGATCGTTGATGAAGGCTGTTTCCTTAGCTACGACATCTTTAGGGAGGTCGATAACAACTGGACCAGGACGACCAGTTGTTGCAATATGAACCGCTTCCCTAATAATACGAGGAATATCAGCTGTATCGCGAATCTGATAATTGTATTTTGTAATCGGCATGGTAATTCCGACAATGTCAGCCTCTTGGAAGGCATCCTTACCAATACCTGGTGTTGCGACCTGACCAGTAAAGACTAGGAGAGGTACGCTATCACTCATAGCATCTGCAATCCCTGTAATAGCGTTAGTGGCACCAGGACCACTCGTTACAAGAGCAACACCGAGTTTACCAGTTGATTTGGCATAACCTTCAGCTTCGTGCAGACTTCCTTGCTCATGACGAGATAAGATATGATTAATCTTGTCATTTTTGTAAATAGCATCATACAAAGGAAGAACCGCTCCGCCAGGATATCCAAAGATAGTTGAAATCCCAAGTTCAAGAAGTGTATCAAGAATCAAATCAGCACCAGAGCGTGCTTCTTCAAGTTCAATTTTCTTCACATGGACCTCCTTTAGTAGTTGTTTTTTTCGAATTGTCTAAAAATTCAAAACCTTGTATACTATGATAACATTTTTAACCAAATTTGCAAGGGTTTCAGAGAAAAATATCACAAACTCTTCGGAAAGAATGTTCTTAGTTTTTTTCTTGTGCTTGACGTTCTGCTTTACGTTCTTCGAATTCTTCGTCACTCATCAAAGTTCCGCCGACATTGGCTGATTTAGCAAAGGCTGTATAGCGACGCAACCAACCACTTGAAATTTTTGATTTGAAAGGTTTCAAATGTTTGCGACGTTCTTCAAGGGTTACATCATCGACAAGCAGATCAAGAGTACGGTTTGGAAGATCAATCACGATTTCATCGCCATCTTCGATTAGGGCGATATTACCACCTTCTGCTGCTTCTGGAGAAACGTGACCAATAGCAATACCACGAGTAGCTCCTGAGAAACGGCCATCCGTAATCAGTGCCACATCCTTACCAAGACCGCGTCCGACAATCTTAGAAGTTGGTGCCAACATTTCTGGCATACCAGGACCACCCTGAGGACCTTCGTATCGAATGACAACGACATGTCCCTTCTTAACTGTTCCATTGTCAATCAACTCAAGGGCTTGATCTTGTGAATCACAACAAATAGCTTTACCGCGGAAAGTTTTAACAGATGGATCTACACCACCAACCTTGATAACAGCTCCATCCTGAGCAATATTTCCGTAAAGAATAGACAAACCACCAACTGGTGAAATAGGATGCTCAATCGGATGGATAATTTCTTCATTTTTGATTTCAGCACCAGCTACATTTTCTTTCAAGGTTTTACCAGTAACTGTAATACGATCACCCTTAATGGCTCCCTTTTTAATCAACTGATTGATAATGGCTGGAACACCACCAGCTTCATGCACATCATGCATGGTGTAAACACTTGAAGGGGCAATTTTAGAGAGATAAGGTGTCTTCTTGGCAATTTCGTTAATGTCCTTAAGGTCATAGTCAATACCAGCCTCACGCGCAATAGCAAGGGTATGGAGAACAGTATTGGTTGAACCACCCATGGCCATATCTAGAGCAAACGCATCATCGATAGCTTCTTTGGTCACAATATCACGTGGGCGAACATTATTTTTGATGTTATCCATCAATTTTGTGGCTGCTTGACGAACCAATTCACGACGTTCATCTGAAACAGCTAAGATAGTCCCGTTACCTGGAAGGGCAAGACCCAAAACTTCCATCAAACAGTTCATTGAGTTAGCGGTAAACATCCCTGAACATGAACCACAAGTTGGACAAGCATTTTTCTCCAAATAATCGAGCTCTTCCTTGCTCATATCTCCAGCCTGATAGGTACCTACAGCTTCAAACAAACTTGATAGCGTCGCTTGATGACCAGTCATATCAACGCCACCCTTCATAGGGCCACCAGAACAAAATACTGCTGGCACATTAGTACGCATGGCTGCCAAAATCATCCCTGGCGTAATCTTATCACAGTTAGGAATATAGAAAACCCCGTCAAACCAGTGGGCATTAATAACTGTTTCTGCAGAATCGGCAATCAATTCACGAGATGGAAGACTGTAACGCATCCCAATATGCCCCATGGCAATCCCATCGTCCACACCAATGGTATTAAACTCAAAAGGAATACCGCCAGCCTCACGGATGGCTTCCTTGGCAATATCTGCTAATTCACGCAAGTGAACATGCCCTGGAACAATATCAATATAAGAGTTACAAATAGCAATGAAGGGCTTTTGCATATCCTTGGCAGATTTAACTTGCCCAGTCGCATACAAAAGTCCGCGTGCTGGTGCCTTATCAACACCAACTTTGATCATATCACTTCTCATGATGTTACCTTCAATCTATAAAATTTCTTACAACATATGTTACCACTTTGGAAAGTAATGTCAAGGAATTTTCAGAATATTTCTGTAATTTCGAAAAGATGTCCCAGCCGTATCAAAACTGACAAAACAAAAAGGAAGCTCTAAGACTTCCTAAATGATTATTTCAATATTATTCAACACTAAAGAGGTATGGATAAACTGGTTGGTCTCCTTGGAAGATTTCAACTTCGATATCTTCGTGAGCCTCTTCCAATTTTTCCGCAAGTGCTTGAGCTTGTTCTTGATTACCTTCTTCGCCGACATAAATCATAACAATTTCACTGTCTTCGTCAATCATCTTGTCAAAAGTGTCAAGAAGGGCTTGATCCATATCTGGTGTAGACACAAGGATCTTACCATCAACCATACCAAGGATATCATTTTCATGAATCTCAAGTCCGTCAATAGTTGTGTCACGTACCGCCAAGGTCACGCTACCACTTGTTACATCTGAAAGACTAGCTGTCATAGCTTCAACATTCGCTTCGATACTTTGGCTAGGATCAAAAGCAAGCAAGCTTGTAAAGCCTTGTGGTACTGTACGCGTTTCAACAACTGCCGCATTGACATCTACTACTTCAGCAGCTGATTGTGCTGCCATAAAGATGTTTTTATTGTTTGGCAAGATGATAACATTCTTAGCATTAACCTGCTCAATAGCCTTAACAATATCTTCTGTTGATGGGTTCATTGTTTGACCACCTGAAATCACATAGTCAACACCTTGTGATTTGAAGATATCTGCAAGCCCATCTCCAGCAACAACTGCAATAAGAGCAAAGTCTTTAGGAGCAGAAGGTGCAGCTTGGATAGCTTCTTCTTTTTGAACTTGTGCATCGTGTTGGTTACGCATGTTGTCAACCTTAACTTTGACAAGAGCCCCATATTTAAGACCTTCTTGCATGACAAGACCTGGATCCTCAGTGTGGACGTGAACTTTGACAATTTCATCGTCATTAACAACAAGGAGAGAATCCCCAAGGTTGCTCAAGTAATTTTGGAACTCTTCATAGTCAAAGTCCTTCACATAAGTTGGACCTTGTTTGAGACCAATCATGATTTCCGTACAGTAACCAAAAGTAATGTCTTCTGTTGCAACATGACCAGCAACTGACTTATGATGTTCTGCATTGATCATCTCTGTCATCGTAGCAGGTGTCGCTTGGAAGTCCTCTGAAGCGATATACTCACCTGTGAGGGCTGACAAGAAACCTTCATAAATGAAGACCAAACCTTGACCACCTGAGTCTACCACACCAACTTCTTTCAAAACTGGAAGCATCTCTGGTGTCTTAGCCAAGGCAGCCTTAGCTCCATCGAGAGCTGCACGCATAACCTCAACAGCATCATTTGTAGATTCAGCTTTCTTAATCGCTGCTGAAGCTGCACCACGTGATACTGTAAGGATTGTTCCTTCAACAGGTTTCATAACAGCTTTATAAGCAACTTCAACCCCTGCTTGGAAGGCATGAGCTAGATCTTGGCCGTCAAGTTCCGTTTTGTCCTTGATACTTTGACCAAATCCACGGAACAATTGTGAGGTGATAACACCTGAGTTACCACGGGCACCCATCAAAAGACCTTTAGACAAAATCTGACCAACTTCACCAACTGTTGAAGCTGATTGATCTGCGACAGCTTTGGCTCCGTTATCCATAGTCATTCCCATGTTTGTTCCAGTATCTCCATCTGGTACTGGGAAGACATTGAGTGAATTCACATATTCTGCTTGCTTACCTAGACGTGTTGCTGCCGCTTGGACCATCTCCTGAAGCAAGCTTGTTGTAATTTTAGACACTAGTTTTCTCCTACGACTTTAATATTTTGAACGTAAACATTTACTGTTTCAGCCTTGATACCGAGTTGATTCTCAAGATTAAATTTCACACGTTCTTGAATATTTTTTGAAACCTCACTAATCTTAACACCGTAACTCATAACAGTGTAGACATCAACAGTGATACCTGCATCAGTAGATTTCACGACAACTCCTTTTGCGTAGTTTTCTTTTCCAAGAAGTGCTTGAAAATTATCTCGGATAGCACTCTTACTTGCCATACCGACAACGCCAAAAATTTCTGTTGCTGAACCGCCAACTACTGTTGCGATGACATCATCTGACAATTCGATTTGACCATCTTTTGTATTGATTTTTACAGTCATAATTACTACCTCAAAAAGTTTTTATCAGCTTATTTTACCATATTCGAGCCTACTTGTAAAAAATAAGAAGAAGATACCCTTTGAATAAGAGTATCTCCTCAGTATTTATCCTTAAAACTTTCTCTTTACGAGATAACGACGGTACATCACGTAGAGGAAGATCGCACGCCATACATTATCAACAACGGTTGCAATCCAGACTCCGGCAAGACCCAGTCCTAGACTCACCCCAAGGAAGTATCCTGAGAAAATTCGGATGATCCACATCCCAATTGTCGTCGCATAGAAAGGCATCTTAGCCTTACCCAGACCTTGCCAAACTGCTGTGTAAACTAAAGTCCCCGAAGTCCCCCGCACCGCGCGGCGGCACAGCGGGTCGCAGCAGGAGGGGGTGACGAGCACGGCATCCATGTTCAGCGCGGCAGCGCTGCGGAAGATAGCGCCTACGTTGGTAGAATCCACGATGCCCTCCAGCACAGCCACCCGGCGGGCATGGGCGCAAACCTGCTCCACCGTGCGGGGCGCAGGACGGCGGAAGGCGCACAGCACGCCCCGGGTCAGCGCAAAGCCGGTGAGCTGTGCCAGCAGCTCCCGGTCAGCGGTATATACCGGCACATCGCCGCAGCGGGTCAAAATCTCCTGTGCCGGGCCGGTGATCTGCTTGCGCTCCATCAGCAGGGAAAGGGGCTGGTATCCGGCGTCCAGCGCCCGGGCGATCACCTTGGGGCTTTCGGCGATAAAGATGCCCTTTTCCGGCTCCAGTCGGTTGCGCAGCTGCGCCTGCGTGAGCCGAGCGTAGATGTCCAGCTCCGGGGCGGTAAGGTCGGTGATCTCATGAATGACAGGCATGGAAAGACTCCTTTGAAATGAAGTTTTTTCTATTGTAGCACAAGCCGGGCCGGAATGCAAAATCCCTGCTGCACACAGAGCACAGCAGGGATTTGAATGCGGAATAGTTTACTCAGAGCGCAGCGCTTTGACAGGGTTGCTCTTTGCGGCGCTGCGGGCGGGGATCACGCCGCCCAGCATGGTAAGCAGGGTGGCCAGAACGATCAGGATCAGCGCAGCCTGCGGCGGCAGCGAGGCTACCACGTTCACATCGCCCGCGATGTGGTGGATGAGCATATTGCCGGGGATGAGCAGCAGCAGGCAGAGCACCACGCCCATCACGCCGGAACACAGGCCGATGATAAAGGTCTCGGCGTTGAACACCTGCGAGACGTTGTGCTTGGAGGCGCCGATGGCGCGCAGAATGCCGATCTCCTTGCGGCGCTCCAGCACGCTGATATAGGTGATGACGCCGATCATGATGGAGGACACCACCAGCGAGATCGCCACAAAGGCCACCAGCACATTGCTGACCATGCCCACGATTTCGGTGACAGAGTTCATCAGAGTGCCCACCATATCGGTATAGTGGATCACCTTATCCTCTTCGCCCTGCTGCCGCATGGCGGCGTTGTAGGCGTCCAGCTCGTTCACCACCTGCGCCTTGGTGTCAAAGCTGTTGGGGTAGATATAGATGGCATCGGGCTTTGCGTAGTCCACATAGCCGATGTCGTCCAAAATCTTTTCGTAGCTGGAAGCGGAGGAAAGCAGGGTACTTTTGATCATCTCGGTCAGGTCGGAGCCGGTCATGTTGATCTGAATGGCCTGCTGGAACACAGCGGGGTCGATCTTGAGTGCGCTTTCCACCTGCGTGCTCAGCTGCGCAATATTGCTCTGGATGGCCTGCGCGATCTTCTGCTCCAGCTGCCCGGCCAGCTTCTGAATGGCGGGACCCATCTGCTCCTGCAAAGCGGCGGTGAGCTGGGTCTGCAGCGCCTCGCCCAGCTGGACGGAGTAGGTCTCCATCACGGTCTGCAGATTTTGCTGAAGGGTACCGGCAAACTGCTCCTCC
>OGZN01000298.1_pt1 | contig 21907 bp, 13 predicted proteins | sample 1576801 | NCBI WGS metagenome assembly OGZN01 (sample SAMEA3541573, study PRJEB24748) | human gut metagenome | biome: human gut; feature: human-associated habitat; material: faeces | place: China | collected 2012 | reverse complement strand
TTCTACTGTTTCTCGCTACAAAAGTAACTTTTTAACGAGAGATTACACAGATTAGTGGGATTATTTTTAATCCTATAACACAAAATTCTTTATCTTTGTTGCACGAACTTAAAAATTAGGACAGTATGTTTGCCAAAGAGACGTATATGCAGCGCAGAGCCCTGCTGAAAAAGAATTTAGGCTCCGGAGTTTTGTTATTTCTGGGAAATGACGAGTGCGGGCTGAATTATGAGGATAACACGTTCCGTTATCGTCAGGACTCCACTTTTCTTTATTATTTCGGTCTTTCGTGTGCCGGACTTTCGGCCATCATCGATATTGACGAAGACAAAGAAATTATTTTCGGTGACGAATTGTCTATCGATGCCATCGTATGGATGGGCTCACAGCCTACGTTACGCGAAAAATGCGAACGTGTCGGCATCAGGGAAATGATGGCTTCCGCCGATATCGTCGGCTATCTGCACAAATGCGTCCAGAGTGGAAAAGCAATTCATTATCTTCCTCCCTACCGCCCCGAACATAAGCTGAAACTGATGGACTGGCTGGGTATACCGCCTGCACGTCAGGAAGGTTCCGTACCTTTCATCCGTGCCGTCATAGCTCAGCGCAACTACAAGTCGGCGGAAGAAATCGTAGAAATAGAAAAAGCCTGTGACGTGACTGCCGATATGCACATCACCGCCATGAAGGTGCTTCGTCCGGGAATGTACGAATATGAAGTAGTAGCGGAAATGAACCGCGTGGCAGAGTCCAACAACTGCGAACTGTCGTTTGCAACGATCGCCACCATCAACGGGCAGACGCTGCACAACCATTATCACGGGAATAAAGTGAAACCGGGCGATCTGTTCCTGATTGACGCAGGCGCGGAAGTCGAGTCGGGTTATGCCGGCGATATGTCGTCCACGATTCCTGCGGATAAGAAATTTACAACCCGCCAGCGCGAAGTTTACGAAATCCAGAATGCGATGCATCTGGAATCTGTCAAGGCGCTTCGTCCGGGCATTCCTTATATGGATGTATACGAATTGTCCGCCCGCGTCATGGTAGACGGCATGAAAACTCTCGGACTAATGAAAGGAAATACGGAAGATGCTGTCCGCGAAGGCGCGCATGCCCTGTTCTATCCGCACGGATTAGGACACATGATGGGACTGGATGTTCACGATATGGAAAATCTGGGTGAGATATGGGTAGGATACAACGGTCAGCCGAAGAGCACGCAGTTCGGACGCAAGTCGCAACGCCTCGCCATTCCACTGGAACCGGGATTCGTACATACCGTAGAACCGGGCATTTACTTCATCCCCGAACTGATTGATATGTGGAAAGCAGAAAAGAAGTTCACCAATTTTATCAATTACGACAAAGTGGAAACTTACAAAGACTTCGGCGGTATCCGCAACGAAGAAGATTATCTCATCACGGAGACAGGTGCCCGCCGACTCGGCAAGAAAATTCCGCTGACACCCGAAGAAGTGGAAGCTTTAAGATAACCCCTGCTTTATTCACAGATGGCACCGGAATTCACATAAAACGATAAATGCCTGTACTACAACAAGTATAGGCATTTATTATTTCAAGGGGACGGTCATATTTTTAAGTATTAGTGTCAAAATTCTTATGTCTATCCAAGACAATAAGCACTATATTTGCAAGTATCCCCCATCATAACAAACTATTAATACTTTAAACTAATGGCACGAACTACTTTGTTACTTTTATCTATTCTTTTTCTGCTGCCCACGAATGCAGCAATCAAAAAACTACAGGTTGAATATCTGACCAATCCTATCGGGCTGGACATAACAGCTCCCCGATTCAGCTGGCAACTAGAGTCAGCGGAAAGAGGAGTCAGACAAACAGCCTATCAAATCACGGTAGCGACCGATGCAGCCTGTCTAAATCCGGTCTGGACTTCCGGAAAGGTGGCATCTGACGAATCATTGCACATCTGTTATGCAGGACCGGCTCTCACCCCTTCCACCCGCTATTATTGGAAAGTAACCGTGTGGAACAACAAAACCGGAGAAGAGACTTCGACGGAAAAGGCTTTCTTCGAAACAGGACTGCTGTCCGACGGATGGTCGGGAGCGCAATGGATCAAGGCAACTCAAATAAACAAGAATTCCAAAATCAATCCGGAAGACAAGAAACAGACAAAGGCACGAATGCTGCTGGAAATGGATGTCACACTGACTTCCGGCAACGCATCCGTTCTTTTCGGCGCACGCGATGCTTCCAACGTATTCATGTGGTCTGTCAATACGCTGGACAATGAAAAAGAGCCTTTGATCAGAAGACATATTTATGACAGGGGACGCCTGCAAAGTTCGGATACTCCGATCGGCAAATTCTTCACTAAATCCGACTTGCTGAATAAAGAACACCATCTGGCAATCGAAGCAAAAGATGGAGTGGTCAAGACTTATATTGACAAGGTACTGGTGGATACCTATACCGACACCGATTCCAAACTATCAAATGGATATATCGGCTTCCGGGCATTCAGAGGAAATAACACCAACGAAACGGCCATGTTTGACAATATCGTACTGACAGAGTACGAACAGAAAGGCGACAAGGAAGAAGCCAAAGTCGTTCTGAAAGAGGATTTCGAGAAACCTCAGTCCGCTTTTGAAGGCGGAGAAATCGTATCTGTGGGAGGTAATCGTAAACTGAATATGGTTTCCGGTTCCGGCGATTATCGGGTATTGCAGGTTGACATGAGCGGAGTACCCATGTTCCGTAAAGAATTCAAGGCAAAAAAGAAGATTGCATCCGCCCGCATCTACAGTTCGGCTCTAGGCGTCTATGATTTGTTTATCAACGGACAACGGGTAGGAAACAAGATGGAAGACGGCAGCATACGCTATGACGAATTGAAGCCGGAATGGACGGATTTCAGCAAAACAGCCCACTATCAGACGTATGACATCACCGATTTGCTCCGGAAAGGAGAAAACGCAGTCGGCGCCCAGGTATCCTCCGGCTGGTGGAACAGTGACGTCTGCCACGGAGAGTATGGCAGTCACGAAGTAGGATTCATCGCAAAGATATTACTGAAATATACGGACGGCACTTCGGAAACGGTAGTAACGGACCTTTCCTGGCTGTCATCCATGGACGGTGCTATACGAATGGGAGACATCTACCACGGAGAAACTTATGACGCCCGAAAAGAAAGTGGATGGACGAAGCCCGGATATAATACTGCCAACTGGAACAAGACGGCTGTCAATCCTCATTTCAAAGGAGAGTTAATCGCCTTTGCCGGTCCCACCGTTCAGGTACGTCCGCATCTGAGCCGTATCCCTTTGTCCACTACTGTTTACCAAGGTGAAAAAGACGGTAAAATCAATGTAGTGAGTGTTACGGACAAACCGGCTCCTATCCGGCTAAAGAAAGGGGAAACGGCCGTCTACAACTTAGGTCAGAACATGGTCGGCTGGGTTCGGTTCAAAGTAAAAGGTGCATCGGGAACGGAGATGAAACTCCGTTTCGGCGAGATGCTGAACGACACGGGAGATAAATCACGCGGAGACGACGGCCCTGCCGGAAGTATATATACCGCCAACCTCAGAAGTGCAAAAGCAACATTGAAGTATATCCTGAAAGGAAGCAAGGAAGGCGAATCATTCCATCCGTCCATGACCTTCTTCGGTTTTCAGTATTGTGAGATAACGGCAAGTGAAGACATCGAGGTACTTTCCCTGATAGGGGAAGTGGTCGGTTCCGCTACCGAAGAGGGAGCTTCGTTTGTCACCAGCAGCCGGTCAATCAATCAGTTATACAGCAATGTCATGTGGGGACAAAGAGGCAACTATCTGAGCATCCCTACCGACTGCCCGCAAAGAGACGAACGTCTGGGCTGGACCGGAGACACACAAGTGTTCTGCCGTGCCGCTTCTTATAATGCGAACGTATCCGCCTTCTTCGAAAAATGGATGAGAGATATGCGTGACGGTCAGCGAAGTGACGGCGCCTATCCGGATGTAGCCCCACACTCATGGGTAGGCTACGGACAGGCAGCCTGGGCTGATGCCGGTATCATCGTTCCCTGGACTATCTATCTGATGTACGACAACAAAAAGATATTGCAGGACAATTATGCATCTATGGAGAAATACATGGAGTTCCTGTCCCGTCAAAAAGGAGACGGTTATAACTATAACGGTGCCGGAACAAATTATGGCGACTGGCTATCGTACGAAGATACCGAACGCCGCTATGTCAGTGTATGCTACTACGCATATACGGCACAATTGATGGCCAAAATTTCGGAAGCATTGAAAACGGACGACTGTGATGCCTACGCCTCCAAAGCAAAGGCTTACAGAAAGCTGGCACAGGAAATCAAGAAAGAATTCCAGACACGCTACATCGATGCAGACGGAGATTTGAAACAAAAGAGCCAGACGGCCTATCTGCTTGCCTTGAAACTGGATTTATTCCCGACAGAAGAAGCACGTAAGAAAGGAGTGGAAACACTGGTCCGCAAGATTGCCGGCAACGGTAACCGCCTGAGCACAGGATTCGTGGGTACAGCCATCCTGAATCAGACATTAAGCCAGTTCGGAGAATCAAATACGGCTTACGATCTACTGCTGCAACGGAACAACCCTTCCTGGCTGTATAGCATAGACCAGGGAGCAACCACTATCTGGGAACGCTGGGATTCGTATACCAAAGAGAAAGGTTTTGGCCCCGTATCGATGAACTCGTTCAATCATTACTCGTATGGAGCAGTCTCCGAATGGATGTACCGCACAATGGGCGGTATAGATATCGACGAAACACGTCCGGGATTCAAGCACATCGTATTACAGCCGGTTCCAGACAACCGTCCGGAAGTTGCCGCCGGTCAGGAACGGATTGACTGGGTAAATGCTTCGTTCCCTTCCTGTTATGGAGATATAAAGAGCAGCTGGAAAAAAGAAAATGACGGAACAGTTTCTTACCAAGTGACGATACCTGCCAACACCACCGCCACTCTTCACTTACTATTACCTACTCTCGACTATGTAGTAGAAGAAAGCGGAAAAACTGCCGTGAAAGCGGAAGGAGTTTCTTCGGTTACTTTCATGAATGGAAAGGCAGTATTAGAACTACAGTCCGGTACATATCAGTTTGTGGTTAAAAAGGAAAACAAATAGACAGAATGAAAAAAATATATTTAGTGACTGCACTTGCATGTTGTGCACTGCAACCGACCCTTGCACAAAAGCAAGAAGAATGCAAGCCCGTGAACCTTCATTGCGACCACCTGATCAATCCGCTAGGCATCGACAATGCCAATCCCAGATTGTCGTGGATGCTGGACGATGCCCGACAAGGAGCCCGGCAGACTGCCTATCAGATAATAGTCAGCACAGACTCACTGAAAGCAAACAACGAAAACGGGGAAATATGGAACTCGGGGAAAAAAGAATCGGATCAAATCCTTGTCACCTATCCGGAAAAGAATCTTCAACCCTTTACCAAATATTACTGGAAAGTGAATGTATGGGATAAGGACGGCAAAAAGGCTACTTCGGACATCAACAGCTTCGAGACCGGAATGATGGGAATGGAAAACTGGCAGGGCGCATGGATTGGCGACAACAGAGACATCAACTATAAGCCCGCCCCCTATTTCAGAAAAACATTCGACACTCAAAAGAAAGTCAAATCCGCCAGAGCGTACATCGCCGTCGCCGGTTTATACGAATTATACATCAACGGAGAGAAAATTGGAAACCATCGGCTAGACCCGCTGTATACCCGTTTCGACAGACGGAATTTCTATGTGACTTATGATGTGACCAACCAACTTCAGAAAGGTAAAAACGCGATTGGCGTACTGCTGGGAAATGGCTGGTACAACCATCAGTCAAAAGCAGTCTGGGACTTTGACCGCGCACCGTGGCGTAACCGCCCCGCTTTTTGCATGGACCTGAGAATTACCTACGAAGACGGTACTACAGAAGTAATCCGCTCCGAAAGAGACTGGAAGACTTCATCGGGCGCCTTGATCTTCAACAGCATCTATACAGCGGAACATTATGACGCCCGCCTGGAACAGAAAGGCTGGAATACGGCAGATTTTGACGATTCGAAATGGAAGGAAGCAGGTTACAGAGCTGTACCTTCTCAAAACGTCGTATCCCAGCAGGTACAACCGATTCGTATCGTAGAAACAATACCGGCAAAAGCGCTTAAGAAAGTGAACGACACGACGTATGTATTCGACTTTGCCAGAAATATGTCCGGAGTGACCCGCATCAAGGTATCCGGAGAAGAAGGAACGGTAGTAAGGCTCAAACACGGCGAACGCATCTATGACAACGGACGGGTGAATATGTCAAACATTGACGTATACCATCGTCCGGTAGATGACAAAGACCCATTCCAGATGGATATTCTCATCCTGAGCGGAAAGGGAGAAGACGAGTTTATGGCACGGTTTAACTACAAAGGCTTCAGATACGTAGAAGTAACAAGCAGTAAGCCTGTCGCACTCGATCAAAACAGTCTAACTGCTTATTTCGTTCATAGCGACGTTCCGCAAAAAGGAGAGATAAACACGTCAAACCCACTCGTAAACCGGTTGTGGTGGGCTACCAACAACGCCTATCTGTCCAATCTGATGGGGTATCCCACCGATTGCCCCCAACGGGAGAAAAACGGATGGACGGGAGACGGACATTTTGCGATAGAAACAGCACTATATAATTATGACGGCATCACAGTCTACGAAAAATGGCTAGCCGACCACCGTGACGAACAGCAACCCAACGGAGTATTACCCGACATCATTCCGACCGGAGGATGGGGATACGGCACGGACAACGGTCTGGACTGGACGAGTACAATCGCCATTATTCCCTGGAATATTTATCTGTTCTACGGAGACAGCAAATTATTAGCCGACTGCTACGAAAACATCAAACGATATGTAGACTACGTAGACCGTACCAGCCCAAGCGGACTGACTTCATGGGGAAGAGGAGACTGGGTTCCTGTGAAATCGCATTCGTCCAAAGAACTGACCTCATCGGTATACTTCTATGTAGATACTAAAATACTGGCCAATGCCGCAAAGCTGTTCAACAAGCAGGAAGATTACAAACATTATCAGGCGCTTGCGGAAAAGATCAGGCAAGCGATCAATGACAAATATCTGAACAGGGAAACCGGCATATACGCCAGCGGCGTTCAGACGGAACTGAGCGTACCGCTGATGTGGGGTATTGTCCCCAAGGATATGAAAGCAAAAGTAGCCCGCAACCTGGCGAAGAAGGTGGAAGAAGCCGGTTTCCATCTGGATGTGGGTGTATTGGGAGCCAAAGCCATACTGAACGCCTTGAGTGAAAACGGAGAAGCCGAAACCGCTTATAAAGTAGCTGCACAAGACACCTACCCGTCATGGGGCTGCTGGATTGCCAACGGAGCCACCACCCTGCTCGAAAACTGGGATTTGAATGCTACACGTGACATTTCGGACAACCACATGATGTTCGGAGAAATCGGAGGATGGTTCTATAAAGGCTTGGGCGGTATCTTCCCCGACCCACAGCAGCCGGGTTTTAAACATATCCTCCTGCGCCCCAACTTCCCCAGTGATTTAAAGCAGTTTGAGGCCAGACACCGTTCTCCGTACGGAGAGATTCAGTCCCAATGGGAACGTAAGAAAAAAAGTGTTGTGTACAGCGTGACGATTCCTGCCAACAGCAGTGCCACTTTATACGTGCCCGATACTGTGAAAGGAGAACGTGTCATAGAGTTAGAAGCCGGAAAACATACATTCGAGTGGAAGTTGCTCTAAATTTACACTTAATAGAACATTTTATCGACCTCTGTTTTTCTAATCTTCCCTAATATTGCGGCGTAATTAACAAACCGATCAGATGGAAAATAGAATGAGAAAACGAATGACAGTTATATTGAACAGTAAAATGAATATGAGAAGATTTTACGTATCAGCAGCGTTGTTACTGACAACGCTGCTCGCGGTTGCCGAAAATAATCCCTACCGGAGTGACGTATTCTGGGTAACCGTACCCGATCATGCCGACTGGCTTTACAAAACTGGAGAACAGGCAAATGTAGAAGTACAGTTTTACAAATACGGCATTCCGGGAGATAACATAGCGATTAATTTCGAAATAGGCGGAGAAATGATGCCTGCTGATACCAAGGGAACAATTATCATGAGAAAAGGAAAGGCAACAATCCCCGTAGGCACCATGAAGAAACCGGGCTTCCGAGACTGCCGCCTGACCACCACCGTAGACGGAAAGAAATACTCCCATCACGTCAAAGTGGGTTTCTCGCCGGAAAAGCTCCGTCCGTATACCACCATGCCTGCCGACTTTCAGCAATTCTGGGAGAACGAAAAGGCGGAACTGGCCAAATTTCCGCTGACATACACCAAAGAGCACGTAAAGAAATACTCGACCGACCAAATAGACTGCTATCTTATCAAATTGCAGGTGAACCAACGCGGACAAAGTATCTACGGCTACCTGTTCTATCCGAAGAAAGAAGGCAAATACCCTGTCGTACTATGTCCTCCGGGCGCAGGAATCAAGACAATCAAGGAACCTTTGCGACATAAGTATTACGCCGAACAAGGCTGCATCCGTTTTGAAATAGAGATTCACGGGCTGAACCCGGAAATGAGCGAAGAAGAATTCAAAGAAATCAGTGCCGCTTTCAACGGCAGAGAAAACGGATACCTGGCCAACGGTCTGGACAGCCGCGACAACTATTACATGAAACGGGTATATCTGGCCTGTGTCCGCAGCATCGACCTGCTGACCTCACTGCCGGAATGGGACGGAAAGAATGTAGTCGTTCAAGGCGGCAGCCAGGGAGGAGCATTAGCACTCGTCACCGCCGGACTGGATCAGCGGGTAACGGCCTGCGTAGCCAATCATCCGGCTCTAAGCGATATGGCAGGTTAAAAAGCCGGTCGTGCCGGAGGTTACCCCCATTTCTTCCGAAACACCGTAGACATGGATACTCCCGAAAAGATCAGAACAATGGCTTATTATGATGTGGTAAACTTTGCCCAATTAATCAGGGCGGACACTTATATGACATGGGGATTCAATGATAACGTTTGCCCACCGACTACCAGCTACATTGTATATAATGTATTGAATTGCCCGAAAGAAGCATTGATCACTCCTATTAATGAACATTGGACCTCCAGTGACACAGAGTACGGACATCTGCTTTGGATAAAGAAACATCTGAAATAAAAGCAGTAGAAAAAGAAAAACCGCCGAAAGCGGAAGTAACTGTTATCATATCATTATTCAGGCACGGCTTACAGAGTTTTTACGGTTCTGTTTTAATCGAAACCATATTAATCTGTGTAAACCGTGCCTGAATAAATTCGCAAGAGAGTTTTAGCGTCTCTCTATTCTTTTAGTCTTCCCATTCCGATTTCGGGAAGGTTTTCTTCCCATACCATTTCATCCAGGCATAGGATTTTCTTTTTCTCATATAAACGGCATCACCACAATAGGTCAATGCCTCCCAGTTAAAAACCGAATGAGAACTAATTGCTTTTTCAAACCAGTAAAGCAAGTGATATGTCATGAACGGAAGCACCATCCACCACCATGAAAACCATAGTGATAAACCCAATGCTGGGATTAAAGTCAATAAAAAACACTCCCAGAATTGCCGTGCATGTATTCTTAACTCCATTTCTTCCCAAACTTCCAAATACTTGTACCGAGTAAAGAATAACCCTCCTATCATAAAATAATGCTTCTTTTTCCCTAGAAAGCATTTTGCTAGTAAATTGTTATAAAATATCATATACCCTTTTTTTGTTGTGTAATAACATAAACGGAAAGAACGTACAAATGTTCATTATTTAAGCCTAATCTTACAGTTATTTCCTTTCCCTGGAATACAACAACATATTGCCACGCTTGTTTTTTGCGGCGCGAAGTTACGAACTTATATTTATACAATAACTATAAATTCCAAAATAATTCTCTTAAATAAATTTATTATCTAATATTTGAAGCTACTTCCTCCCAAAAACTCCCTGAGTAAAGACGTCGGGGGAATTTCCTTATCCTGCACCGGAACGAAATATTTAATAAATTTCAGCAACCGGTACGCCTCACAATATTCCGGACAATTGCGCGGAACGCCCATCAAAATAGGTTCCGCGTGCAGGCGAAGGACTGCAAATTCAAACAACAGCGCCGAGTTGAACATCACATCCGCATTCTCCTGATAAGGGAATATCCATTTATCTTCGCCGGCACGCACACTAGGCCAGCGGGAGATAGTCTCGCGGGCCGAATATCCCCGGTAATTAAAGTCGCGGATAATGCGGCGAAGCAAACGATTGTCTGTCGTAGGAATCCAGTTATGGTCGTCCAAAGAAATAGTGGTCAATGCCGAGACATAAATCTTGAACTTCTTTTCATCCGGGATATGCGGTGTCAGTTCCGGATTCAACGCATGAATACCTTCCAGAATGAGAATCGTATTATCTTCAATTTTCAGTTTATCACCTTTATATTCCTTCTTCCCCAGAGAGAAGTTAAAGCGCGGAAGCTCCACTTCCTCACCGCGCAGCAAAGCCTGCAACTGCTGGTTAAACAATTCCAGATCGAGCGCATACAGAGACTCATAATCATAGTTACCGTTTTCATCCAGAGGTGTCTCTTCACGGTCTACGAAATAATTGTCCAAGGAGATCGGGAAGGGTTTGAGCCCGTTCGTCATCAACTGGATGGAAAGACGTTTGCTGAAAGTGGTCTTTCCCGAAGAGGACGGACCGGAAATCAAAATCAGTTTCACCCGGTCACCGTTTTCCCCACGATGGAAGATCGTATCGGCAATCTGGGCTATTTTCTTTTCCTGCAACGCTTCCGCTACATTGATTAAATCCGTAGCGTGCCCTTCTTCGCAGGCGAGGTTAAAGTCGCCGGCGTTATTAAGTCCCATGATATAACTCCAGTTGAGATACTCCTTAAATACATCCAGCATCTTCTCCTGCTTCACCACTTCCTCCAGCACATCCGGATTCTCTTTATTGGGAATGCGCAGCAGCAGGCCATCATAGTATTTCACGATGTCGAACAACTTGATATATCCGGTACTGGGGAGCAGATTGCCATAATAATAATCGACCGTATCGCCCAGCGTATAATAATAGGTATATAGCGAACCGGAAGTTTCGAGCAGCCTCACCTTATCATTCATCCCGCGTTCGCTGAACACACGCACGGCCTCAGCCGTATGGCATTCGATGCGGTGATAAGAGATATTTTCTGCGATAATCTCCTGCATACGCTGTTTGATACGCGTCACATCTTCCAATGTAATAGGGCGACCGATCCGCAGATTACAGAAATAACCTTTGGAGACCGGGTGTTCCACAAACAGCTTCCCTTCGGGAAAAAGTTCACTGACAGCCTTGAACAAGACAAAGCAGAGTGACCGCACATACGTACGCATACCGGATGAATCGCGCACATCCAGAAACTCTATATCCTTGTTATTATATACTTTGAAATTGAGACCTTCGGAACGGTTATTCACCTTGGCACTGACTACCTGATAAGGAAAATTAAGATTAAAACCGTAATAAATATCCAAAAGTGAGCTTCCGATAGGGAATTCTTTATAAATATTATTATTTTTGCAACATATTTGTAACATCTGTTTCATCGTAGTCTTTTTAATAAGGTGAATAACATGGGACTAAATATACTTAGTAATCAGATAGAGAACAAACAACCACTAAAATTATTATAGATGGAATATTCTTTTTATGATTTTTTAAAGCTCATAGGCTCGTTAGGGCTCTTCCTTTATGGCATGAAGATAATGAGCGAGGGCTTACAAAAAGTCGCAGGTGACAGGCTACGAAGTATCCTGACAGCTATGACCACCAATCGGGTAACGGGGGTATTAACAGGAGTGTTAATCACAGCCCTTATCCAGTCCTCCTCGGCGACAACAGTAATGGTCGTCAGTTTCGTCAACGCCGGTTTGCTTACACTGGCCGAGTCCATCAGTGTCATCATGGGTGCCAATATCGGTACGACGGTTACGGCATGGATTATTTCAATTTTCGGATTTAAGGTTGACATGGCCGCTTTCGCTCTTCCACTTCTGGCCATCGCCCTTCCGCTCATCTTCTCCGGCAAGAGCAACCGCAAGTCCATCGGTGAATTCATTTTCGGTTTTTCCTTCCTCTTCATGGGACTTTCTTACCTGAAAGCAAATGCTCCCGACCTGAACGCCAATCCGGAAATGCTCGCCTTCGTACAGAACTACACGGATATGGGATTCTTCTCCATCCTCCTGTTCTTATTCATCGGTACCATACTGACTATGATCGTACAGGCCTCAGCCGCCACGATGGCAATCACATTAATTATGTGCGCCAACGGCTGGATCAGTCTGGAACTGGGAGCAGCGCTCGTATTGGGCGAAAACATCGGAACTACCATCACGGCCAATCTTGCCGCATTAACAGCCAACACACAGGCTAAGCGGGCAGCATTGGCCCATTTTGTTTTTAATGTGTTCGGTGTGATCTGGGTATTGATCATCTTCCATCCTTTCATGGAACTGGTCAACTGGGTAGTGGACACCTTCTTCCAGAGCAATAATCCGGAAGTAGCCATTTCTTATAAACTGTCCGCTTTCCACTCTATCTTTAATATCTGTAACGTATGTATCCTGATATGGGGAGTGAAACTGATCGAACGCACGGTATGCGCACTAATCCGGCCGAAGGAGGAAGACGAGGAACCCCGCCTGCGGTTTATCACCGGCGGTATGCTTTCTACTGCGGAGCTTTCTATCCTGCAGGCGCGCAAGGAAATCCACCTGTTTGCAGAACGTACCCACCGTATGTTCGGAATGGTGCAGGACTTGATGCATACCGAAAAGGACGATGACTTTAACAAACTGTTCAGCCGTGTAGAAAAGTACGAGAACATCAGCGACAACATGGAACTTGAAATAGCCAATTATCTGAATCAGGTATCCGAAGGCCGTCTGAGTTCTGAAAGTAAGTTGCAGATACGTGCCATGCTGCGCGAAGTGACGGAAATCGAAAGTATCGGCGACAGCTGTTACAACCTGGCACGCACCATCAACCGGAAACGCCAGACGAATCAGGACTTTACCGAAAAGCAATACGAGCACATCCACTTCATGATGAAGCTGACCGACGATGCCCTCGCGCAAATGATTGTAGTGGTAGAGAAACCGGAACACCAAAGCATTGATATCAACAAGTCTTTCAACATCGAAAACGAAATCAATAACTACCGTAACCAACTGAAAAATCAGAATATTCTGGATGTCAACAACAAGGAATATGATTATCAGATGGGAGTCTATTACATGGATATTATCGCCGAATGTGAGAAACTGGGCGACTATGTAGTGAATGTGGTAGAAGCCAGCAGTGATGTAAAAGAGAAGAAAGCCTCTTAAATAAAGAGGAACTCAATCAAAGAAATGGATAGTCAATTTTATGCTGTAACGCATAAATTGGCTATCCATTTCTTTTTTATTTCCACACAGACAAAACAACTCATATCCGTTTACAAGGACACTCATACTTTACAAAGGCGTTACATTTTTTACAGACGTTAACGATTACATTTCTTTTCCGTGAAGTTCCCGTTAAGCTTTTACTGCGCCTATTGCAGGTCTTTTTTTTGCATATACATTTGCGCCAAAATACACAGGAGCCTATGTTTAGTACCATTTTCCAATGACTAGACAGAGGCATTCCAAAAGAAAACCAAATCTCTAATTTAAAGCAAAAAAAATGAAAATTAAAAAAGTATTGATGGGAGTTGCACTGGCAGCAATGTGTTTAATGAGCGCACAAGCGCAACGCCGCAATGAGATTCAAGTTCCCAATCTGAACGGGTACACTACTTTAAAATGTGACTTTCACATGCACAGTGTTTTTTCGGACGGTCTGGTATGGCCTACCGTACGTGTAGACGAAGCATATCGAGAAGGACTGGATGCCATTTCTCTGACAGAACATATAGAGTACCGCCCGCACAAAAAAGACATCATAGCAGATCATAACCGCTCTTATGAACTGTCTCAGAAGCAGGCGAAGAAGTTAGGAATACTTCTAATCAGAGGCAGTGAAATCACCCGTTCCATGCCTCCGGGACATTTTAATGCAATCTTCCTGAACGACTCCAATCCATTGGAACAAAAGGCATATAAAGACGCTTTCAATGAGGCAAAAAAACAAGGAGCCTTTATCTTCTGGAATCATCCGGGCTGGGCACGCCAGCAGCCGGACTCCACCCTGTGGTGGCCTGAGCATACACAACTCTACAATGACGGCTGCATGCACGGCATTGAAGTAGCCAATGGTGGTCTTTTCATGCCCGAAGCCATTCAATGGTGTCTGGACAAGAATCTGACCATGATAGGAACTTCCGATATCCACCAGCCTATCCAGACAGACTATGATTTTTCAAAAGGCGAACACCGCACGATGACGTTTGTCTTTGCCAAAGAACGTTCTCCGGAAGGTATCCGTGAAGCACTCGACAATCGCCGCACTGCCGTTTATTACCGCGAACTGGTGATCGGGCGTGAAGAAATCCTCCGTCCCTTCTTTGAAAAATGCGTAGACATAAAAGAAGTGAAACGCACCGAAAAAGAAGTGACATTTTCTGTCATGAACGCTACCGATCTGGTACTGAAACTGAAAAAGACCGCACATGATCCTTCTTTGGTCTATTTCCGCGAAATGACATTGAAACCACATACGCAGCATACAATCTCTGTGAAGTTTGAAAACGGTATCAAAGGAGGTGACTGCAATTTTGAAGTTACCAACTTCATCGTAGCCCCCGATAAAGGTTTGGATTACACCATCAAACTATAAAGTTCCAGTCATCAAAGCCATGTAATATCAAGATATCCGACGGACTACATGCGGATAATCGTTTAATTTTAAATTATTACTTTATGAATCGTTACTTATCCCTAGCCTGCTGGCTGGTAGCTTTCTTCTATTTATCAAGTTGCGAAAGCTACAGTGAGCCCACCGAGAAAGCCCACCAAGCCGATCAACCGATTGTACTGACCTCCTTCTATCCCAAAGAAGGCGGAGCACGTGACAAAATTCTTCTGGACGGAAAAAACTTCGGCACCGACGTGAGTAAAATCAAAGTATATTTCAACAATGCCAGGGCCTCCGTCGTTTCATCAAGCGGAAGCCGTATTTATGCCATTGTACCGCGCCTTCCGGGCGATAATCCCCGTATCTCCGTAGTGGTCGACACCGATTCTGTCGCTTACGAAGAAACATACGCTTATCATACGCAGGCATTGGTCAGCACGGTCACCGGAAACGGTGAAACGAGCTTCCTTGCCGGAACACTCTCCACCGCTCAGGTATATGGCAAATATCTTGATCTGGATGCCGAAGGCAATCTTTTCATGTCATGGCGTGACGGCGGTACATTTGGAATCGCCCGGATAAACGAACAACAGAACATTGTGACTCCTCTCATTGAAGCAGATGCCGCCAACCGTATCTTATATGCCAACGGCTTAACGGTGGACCGTGCCACCGGAATACTGACCGCCGCACACGAGTCAGTCAAAGAAGTGACGTTTACCTTCGATCCGCGTGAAGCCTGGTATCCCCGCCAGCGTAACATAAAATACTCACAGTCGGATCTGAACTCAATCGTAGATGCCGACAGATACAAGAATTTCGTCACCTTCTGCCCTTATGACGGCTATCTATATACACGATACCGTGATGGAAAGATCGCTAAAATAGATCCCAACACATTCGAAGGACACATTATCCATCAAGGTCCCAGCGGATCACAATACGGACAGGCGATTAATCCTGCGAAGCCCTGGCTTCTGTATATAACGCTTCACTCCAACGCCCCTACCGCATACAGACAAGGGATTTCGGTGCTCGACCTCCGCGATCCGGATGGAACAGGCGGATTTAAGCGTCTCAATGCTCCCGGCGGCAGCGCTTTCCGTGACGGTCCGATTGAAGATGCCCTCTTCAATTATCCCAAGGATATCAAGTTTGACAACGACGGCAATATGTTCGTAGCCGACTATGGCAACCATTGCATCCGCATGATATCTGCCGACAATATCGTCACGACAGTTGCCGGACAGCCCGGCGTCGCCGGATACAAGGACGGAGGACCGGTAGAGTCCTTATTCAAGAATCCCTGGGGAGTGGCTGTCAATGAACAGGGAGACATTTACATTGCAGACTGGGGTAATGCACGCATTCGCAAATTGGTTATCGAATAACAAAGTAAACTCACAATGAAAATCAAACAGATTTTATACTTAATGTCGTTCTGCTTATTGCTTTCGGCAACAACCTTCGCGCAGCAAGTTCAGGAATTTACCGTTTCAGGAACTGTCGTGGATAAGGACAAGCTATCCATGCCCGGCGTATCGGTATACATCAAAGACAAGCCCTCCAAAGGTACCACAACCGACAATGACGGTAATTTCAAGCTGAAAGTGGTTTATGGAGACAAAATGATATTTTCTTTTATCGGCTTCAAACCATCGGAGCACGTGGCCATCGAGCCCAAAACCGACTTAACGGTCACACTGCTTGAAGACAACAATTCCCTTGATGAAGTGGTTGTCGTCGCACTGGGAAACGTTCAGCGGAAAATCAGTTCGGTAGGTGCCATTACGACGGTCAGCACTAAAGATATCCAGTCCCCCTCCCCTTCCATCAGTAACTTGTTGGGAGGCAGGGCAGCCGGTGTCATTTCCTTGCAGAGCAGTGGCGAGCCCGGTCAGAATATCGCCGATTTCTGGGTACGTGGTATCGGTACGTTCGGAGCCAACAGCAGTGCCCTTGTACTGATTGACGGTCTGGAAGGCGACCTCAACACCATCGACCCTGCCGATGTCGAAAGTTTCTCCATCCTGAAAGACGCGTCGGCAACTGCCGTGTACGGAGTAAGGGGAGCCAACGGAGTCGTATTGGTCAACACCAAGAAAGGCCTTTCGGGCAAAATTCAGATTACCGGACGTTTCAACACCACGCTGTCCGTCCTCAACCGTCTGCCGAAATATTTGGGAGCTTATGAGTATGCGCAGTTAGCAAACGAAGCCAGAGCGGTACGGAACGAAACACCTTTGTATGACGATACGGAAATGGGAATTATACGCGACGGTCTCGACCCCGACCTCTATCCCAACGTAAACTGGCAGGATGAGATACTCAACAAAACATTCTGGCGGCACACTTATTATGTAAGCGGACGTGGCGGCAGCGATGTGGCACGTTATTTTCTGAGCCTGGGAGGTAAAAACGAAAGTGCGGCCTACAAGGTAGACAAGAACAGTATATACAGTTCGAACGTCAGCTACAACACCTATAATTACCGTATCAATCTAGACGTGAACCTGACCAAATCAACGAAAGTTTATTTGGGTTCTGACGGATTCCTCTCCCAGTTGAATCAGCCCGGCGTAGCCAATACCGAATATATATGGGGAGCACAGTCGCGGCTTACTCCATTGTCCATTCCCACCCAATATTCCAATGGTATGCTGCCCGGACGCGGTGCCGGAGAGCTGTCATCGCCTTATGTCATGATCAACCATACGGGAAAGGCTGCCAACGAAGTGTACAAGGGCAAATCAACTTTGGCAATCAATCAGGACTTTTCCGAATTGATCAACGGGCTTAAATTACGTGTACAGGGAGCATACGATATCCACAGCTACTTCAATGAACGGAGAAGCGTGCAGCCGGCCCTCTACAATGCGCTGGGCAGAGCAAGCGACGGATCACTCATCATGCAGGAGACCGTACAGGAGAAAAAAGCCTCGTACAGCAAGTCCACCCGCCAGTACCGCAAATACCACTTTGAGGCTACGCTCAATTATGACCGGCTTTTCGGTACAGATCACCGGACATCCGCGCTGGTCTATTATTACATCAGCGATTCTAAAGACACGGACGACGCCACAAGCAACTTATCGGCCATTCCCTTGCGCTATCAGGGAGTATCCAGCCGGTTTACTTATGGCTACAAGGATACTTACCTGCTGGACGTCAACTTCGGATACACCGGTTCCGAAAACTTCCAGCCCGGCAGACAATACGGTTTCTTCCCATCCGTCGCATTGGGCTGGGTGCCTACCGGCTACAAGTTTATACAAGAGGCGCTCCCCTGGCTCGACTATCTTAAAATAAGGGCTTCGCATGGTTCGGTAGGTAACGACCGGATTACCGACGTCCGCTTCCCTTACCTTACTAAAGTGAACGAAGGTACCGGATCAGCTTGGGGCGTTCCCGACATCGAGATTATTGGCGAGACACGTATCGGAGCCGATAACCTGGCGTGGGAAAAGGCCATCAAGTCCAATGTGGGTATTGAAGGAAAGTTGTTTAATAACAAGATCGATTTCGTTGTCGATATTTTCCATGATCAGCGTAACGGTATTTTCCAGCAACGCGTACAGGTGCCCGAGTTCGTAGGAGTGGTCTCCAATCCATACGCGAATGTGGGTAAAATGAAAAGTTACGGTGCCGACGGAAACATCAGCTTCACGCAGGATTTCACTCCCGATTTCGGCTTCACTTTACGGGGTAATTTCACTTACTCTAAAAATAAAGTACAGAACTGGGAGCAGGCTTATCTGGAGTATCCCTATCTGGAATACAATAATTTCCCGTACAATTCCATCCGCGGATATCAGGCAGTCGGACTGTTTAAGGACGAAGATGACATCAAATACAGTCCCAAGCAGACTTTCGGAGAGGTAATGCCCGGTGACATCAAATATAAGGATATCAATGGAGACGGTATGGTGGACAAGCTGGACATGGTGCCGTTGACGCACAGCACTTATCCACTGCTGATGTACGGCCTGGGAGCAGAAATCCGCTACAAGAATCTGACTCTGGGTGTATTGTTCAAGGGAACCGGCAAGACCTCTTTTTTCTATGTAGGTCAAAAGACGACAGTGAACGACGAAACCCGCCTCAACGGAATGGGGTACATGCCTTTCTTCGAGGGTAACACCGGAAACGTACTCACCCTGGCAGCCAATCCAGTCAACCGATGGATTCCCAGAGATTATGCCATTGCACACGGGATCGACCCATCCCTTGCCGAAAACCCGAACGCGCGTTTCCCCCGCCTGCAATATGGAAATAACAGCAACAACAGCCAGTTATCCACCTTTTGGCAGGGCGATTCACGCTACATACGCCTGCAGGAAATCACCCTGAACTACCATCTTGCGACAGCTTTTCTGAGACGCATAGGTGTTTCTTCACTGGATATCCAATTCGTAGGTAACAACCTCTATGTATGGGATAAAGTGAAACTCTTCGATCCGGAGCAAGCACGCTGGAACGGCCGTGTATATCCCATCCCTTCCACCTATTCCCTGCAATTATATGTCAATCTCTAATAAATACATCATCCGATAAACGATAAAATGAAAACATCCTTAATAAAAAAAACAGCAAGAACGTTCTTCTTGGTTCAGGCAGTCATGTTAGTAACGTCTTGCAGCAACTTCTTAAACATAGACAATTACTTTGATGATGAATTCAACATCGACTCGGTTTTCACCAATGCCCGATATATGGAAGCGTATATGTGGGGAGCGGCAGCCATGTTCCCGGATGAGGCACAGACCATCCGTAACGGGTACACACCGGGACCGATGGCGACCGACGAAGGATTTAACGGACTGACCGGAAGCGGAACGGCCAATATCTATCACGGCATGGATTTCGCCAACGGAAAGATCACACAGGATTTCCTCGGAGACGGCTCCCCCAACCTGAACCAATGGGGCAAATACTACAAAATTATCCGTAAGTGCAACAGCATCCTGCAAAACCTCGACCGCCCGAAAGACCTGACAAACTCGGAACGGCTCAGACTGGAAGGATACACACGTTTTATCCGTGCCTTCGCCTACTACAATCTTTTGGTCGATTACGGTCCGGCAATCTTGCTGGGAGACGAAGTAGTGAATACCAACGAACCTATCGAATACTACGACCGCCCCAGAGCCACCTATGACGAAACAATGAACTATACTTGTGAGGAGTTCGAAAAAGCGGCACGGCTGCTGCCCTCGCCTCAGGATGTTTCCACGCTGGACTTCGGACGCCCCACCAAAGGAGCCGCACTCGGCCTGGTAGCCCGCCTGCGATTGATACACGCCAGCCCGCTATTCAACGGGGGGCCTGTTGCCAGCTCCTATTTCGGCAACTGGAAACGCAAGACCGACGGTGTGCATTATGTCTCCCAGCAATATGACGAAAGCCGGTGGGCAGTAGCTGCCGCCGCCGCAAAACGGGTGATGGATATGGGAGCGTACAAGCTCTATACATATGCAAAAGACGACAATACGCCGGAACTTCCCGCCGGAGTCACTTCCGACCCCAATTTCTATGACGCCTACCCGAACGGAGCCAACGGAATAGACCCTTTCAAATCTTATTCGGACATCTTTACCGGCGAATTCAGAGTTTGGCGTTTTCGCACCAAAAACGGAGGAAAGGGCATGTCCCTTCATGATATTGTCCTGCAGGGAATCATAATACGGTGTGACCTGCTCATTCGTCAGAAAATCTCCCACCACGGAAAGATCCGCATACGATTCACTCATCACAACGATGATCGTAGGCTTTTCCTCTATGTCTTGGTTTACATAACTTTCCCCATCGCTGCTGTACTGATCCTCCAGCTCCGAGATCACTTCCTCTGAATATCCGTCCGGCTCTGCGATAAAACTGTCACGCACACTCAGCGCAAAATTTAAAAGATATCCGTTCCGGTAACTTCCCTTCTGCTCCCAGGTCTCTGTCACTGTTCCTTCCGTCTCTGTCCCAATATAGGCACAGCAGCATATCACAACGGAAATACATACGGCCGCCATCCAGATGCGTTTTTCAAACATCACATGGATTTTCCGCACAAATGCGACATACAATGCTGACAGCAATACCACATACGCCGCACGGTCATCCAGCACAAACTCATAATTTCCAGCCACACTTAATCCGGTGGAAATAGAACGAAGATCACTGAAAATAAATTCATTTCCGCGGAACAGATAGACAAAATAGTTGATCCCCGCAAAAGTCATCAGTGCTATATGAGAGATAATGCAGGTCAGCCCCACATTTTTTGTAAACACCTGAACCGCCAGATACACCACCAGACAGCACAGGACGTTCAAAAACATTTTGTTGTCCATGATCCTTGCCCGAAGTTCCGCATCCAGCAAAAGATACTGCACCATATGAGCAGTCATCACACTGCTGCCGCCAAGCATGAGAATGCCAAGCGCCAGTCTTAACCATTTATTGTTCAATTCGACGGAAAGACTCTTGATCAGAAAGTAGCTGACTCCAAAACCTGCCAGCACATAAACCGGAAATGCTACCTTATAATATAGCACCGCAGCAAATATCATTGCCACGATAAGACGTATCAGATTCGTTTTTTCAAAGTTCAGACGGATTTTCATCTTTAAGCTCCCTGTATTTTTGACTTTACTTACTTTTTACACTTTACCAACGATATTCTATCATCCCATAAAAATTTGTCAATTTTGTGAAGCCTAAAGATTTTACATTTTTTGCTTAAAAATTTTTCATTTTGCGCCTAAAGATTTTCCATTGCCCGCCGTTCCCTGATCTTTCGTGTGATCACCACAGCCACACCGATCAGAAATGGAAAAACAAAAGTAGCAAAACGATATAACAGAGACGCCGAACCGGCTATGCCCGTCCCGACAATCCCTGCAAAAAGTCCGGTAAATACAAACTCGGTGGAACCTATCCCCGCCGGTGCCGGGATCACGTGCAATGATGAATTGGTTAGCAATCTTT
>OGZN01000286.1_pt1 | contig 22271 bp, 14 predicted proteins | sample 1576801 | NCBI WGS metagenome assembly OGZN01 (sample SAMEA3541573, study PRJEB24748) | human gut metagenome | biome: human gut; feature: human-associated habitat; material: faeces | place: China | collected 2012 | reverse complement strand
AAGAGGCCTTCCTCAATGGGGCAAAGTCCACCGGCGCCTGGTCCTACCAGATGCGGAACTCGGGGCACAAGGTGTTCGCCGAAGCCTTTCTGCCCATGCGCGGTACGCTCGACAACGCCTGGAAAGATATGAAGTTCGGCGTGGAGATGGCGGAAGAGGCGGGAGTTTCCTGCCCCGCCTTCGCCATGCTCAGGGATCGCTACAAGGCCGCATCGGAAGCAGGCTACGGAGAGGAAGACTACATCTCCGTGTACCGCCTTCTCATGGATGCGGAAAATGACGGCGCAACTGCTGCGGAACCATGTAATTGACTAGGAGTTTGCCATGAAAGTTGGTTTTATCGGCCTCGGTAAAATGGGGGCCGGCATCTGTTCCAACATCGTTAAGAACGGCATCGACGTGGTGGTGTACGACATCAACCCCGCCAACGTGCAGAAGTTCGTGGACATGGGTGCCTCTTCCGCCGCCACCGTGAAGGAACTAGCCGCCCAGGTTGACGTGTGCATCACCTGTGTGCCCATGCCCAAAGACGCCAAGGGCGTTCTGCTTGGACCCGACGGCGTGTTTGAAAACCTCCCCGAAGGCGGCGTGCATTTCGACCTGTCCACCTTGGACATCGAAACGGTGGTGATGCTCGAAGCCGAGGCCGCCAAGCTGGGCAAGAAGTACCTCGTCATCCCCATGGGCAAGGGCCCCGCCTTTGCCGCGGACGGCACCTGCCCCCTGTTCGGCGGCGGCGACAAGGCCACCTACGACAAGTATGAGGAATGCCTGCTCAAGAAGATGGGCAAGCCCGCCTACATCGGCGACGTGAAGGCCGGCTGCGCGCTGAAGCTCATCCAGAACCTCATGGGCATGAGCATCAACGCCGTCTGCTCCGAAAGCATCAAGCTCGCCAAGCTCGCCAACATCCCCAAGGAACAGTTCATCGAACAGATCTCCAATTCCGGGGCCTTCTCCTTCCAGTTCAAGAACACCGCTTCCGGCACCTTCGACGAAGACTTCGAGCATCCGGTGTTCACCGTGAATCTGGCCTTCAAGGACGTGCGCCTCGGCATCGAGATGTGCGAATCCTTCGGCCAGCGCGTGCCCATGATGTCCCGCGCCCGTGAGGTGTTCGCGGCCACCGCTGAAAAGTACGGCGAAGAAAACTTCACCGCGACCTTCAAGATGCTGTAGCCCCCCTTCCTCCATTCCCGGAAGCCGCAGCCGTTCGGGGCGGCTTCCGGGGGGCCCTCCCCAATGTCGCAGCATACCCACTTCTAACCTTTCCGAGGAGTCAGACATGTCCAAGAAAATCATCTTCATCACCGGCGTCACCTCCGGTGTCGGCCGCGAAACCGCCCGCCGCTTCATCAAGGAAGGCTGGAAGGTCATCGGCACCGGCCGCCGCCAGTCCCGCCTCGACGAACTCGCCGCCGAACTGGGCGGAGATTTCCTCCCCCTCTGTTTCGACGTCGCCAAGCGTGACGTCGTGGTGGAAATGTTCGCCAACCTTCCCGAAGGGTTCAAGGACATCGACGTGCTGCTGAACAACGCGGGCAGCTCCATCGGCCAGAACCCCGCTCAAGCGGGCAACATGGACGACTGGGACGAAATGATCGCCACCAACATCAACGGATTGCTGTACTGCACCCGCTGCGTCCTGCCCGGCATGATCGAACGCGGCTCCGGCCACATCGTCAACATCGGCTCCGTCGCCGGCAACCGCGCCTTCAAGTGCGGCAACGTGTACGGTGCCACCAAGGCCTTCGTGAACCACTTCAGCCGGATGCTGCGCTGCGACCTTCTGGGCACCCCCGTCCGCGTGACCAACATCAAGCCAGGCCACCTGCACACTGAATTTCTGGCCGTGCGTTTCAAGGGCGACCTGAAGACTTCGGAAGCCGCTTACGAAAACTTGGATCCCCTGACCCCTGAAAACATCGCCGAATCCGTGTGGTGGTCTGTGAACCTGCCCGCCCATATGGACGTGTGCGACATGGAGCTCATGCCCATGTGCCAGTCCGACGGCGGCTGGAGCTTCTGCCATAAGAGCTGACCGAGCGTGTGCGGGCTCCTGTCGCGGGGGCCCGTTTTCATAGACCTGCCGCCGCTGTTCCGAAAGCGGTCGCGAAGACCATCAGGATATGCGTTATGATGACCGCCGAGGAGTACATCCAGTCCCTCCGTGATCTGCGCCCCCGCAGAGTTTATGCCTTTGGCGAGAAGATCGAGGATTGCGTCGGCCACCCCTTGATCCGCCCTTCCATCAACTGCTGCGCCATGACCTACAAGCTGGCCGAGATGCCCGAATACCGCGAGCTGATGGTGACGTCCTCCAGCTTTACCGGCAAGCCCGTGAACCGCTTCTGCCATCTGCACCAGTCCACGGCCGATCTGGTGAACAAGGTGAAGATGCAGCGGCTTTGCGGGAGCATGACCGGTGCCTGCTTCCAGCGCTGCGTGGGCATGGACGCCCTCAACGCCGTGTTCAGCACTACCTACGAGATCGATGCCTGCCACGGCACCGAATACCACCGGCGTTTCGTGGAATTCGTCAAAGAATGGCAGGAAAAGGACTGGACTGTGGACGGTGCCATGACCGACCCCAAGGGCAACCGGGGCCTCGCCCCCTACGCCCAGAAGGATCCCGACATGTTCCTGCGCGTGGTGGAACGCCGCGAGGACGGCATCGTGGTGCGCGGCGCCAAGATGCACCAGACCGGCGCCCTCAACTCCCATCAGATCCTCGTCATGCCCACGCAGACCATGCGCGAGGAAGACCGGGACTATGCCGTGGCCTTCTCCGTCCCCGCCGATGACCCCAGCATCCTTTACATCTATGGCCGTCAGGCCAGCGACACCCGCAAGCTGGAAGCCAGCAAGGTGGACGTGGGCAACGCGAATTACGGCGGCCAGGAAGTCATCATCATTTTTGAAGATACCTTCGTTCCTTATAAGAACGTGTACATGTTGGGCGAGATCGATTTCACCGGCATGTTGGTGGAACGTTTCGCCGGCTATCACCGCCAGTCCTACGGCGGCTGCAAGGTCGGAAACGGCGACGTGCTCATCGGCGCGTCCCAGACGGCCGCCGAATGCAACGGCTGCGCCAAGGCGTCCCACATCAAGGACAAGATCATCGAGATGATCCATCTGAACGAGACGCTGTTCTCCTGCGGCATCGCCTGTTCCTGTGAAGGCTCCCCCACACGGGCCGGCAACTACCAGATCGACATGCTCCTCGCCAACGTGTGCAAGCAGAACGTCACCCGCCTGCCTTACGAGATCGCCCGCCTCGCGCAGGACATCGCCGGGGGGCTCATGGTGACCATGCCTTCCGATGCCGATTTCACGTCCGACGAAGTGGGCGAATGGTGCCGCAAGCTCATGGTGGGCGATGCCCGGTATTCCGTGGAAGACCGCCAGCGCATCCTCCGCCTCATCGAGGCCATGACCATCGGTTCCGTGGCGGTGGGCTACCTCACCGAATCCATGCACGGCGCAGGTTCGCCGCAGGCCCAGCGCATCATGATCGGCCGTCAGGCCAACATGGAGGCGAAGAAGGCCCTTGCGCGCCGCCTGTGCGGCATCGATCCCGACGGCCTGTTCTGACTTGGGAACGCCTGCCGCGGCTTTCGGGGCCTCGCCGGGTACGCTTGAAGAGGGGGAAGGGGATTATGTACGAGAATATCCTTTTTGAGAAAAAGGACGGGGTGGCTTACCTCACGCTGAACCGTCCCGATCGGCTGAACGCGCTGAACGGCGCCGTGCTGAAGGAGCTTGACGACGCCCTTGCCGCGATCGGCGGCGATGCCGAGATCCGCGTCCTCGTCGTCAGGGGGGCCGGAGAGAAGGCCCTTGCCGCCGGAGCGGACATTACGGAGATGCAGCTCATGGAAGCGGAAGCCGGCATGGCCTTCGGGGCTTTCGGACAGAAGGTCTTCGCCAGGATAGAGGCCCTGCGCCAGCCCGCCATCGCCATGATCCCGGGCTTTGCCCTTGGCGGCGGCTGCGAGCTGGCCCTTGCCTGCGACATCCGCATCGCATCCGAAAAGGCCCGCTTCGGCCAGCCCGAAGTCGGCCTCGGCATCACGGCCGGATTCGGCGGCACCCAGCGCCTGCCCCGTCTGGTGGGCAGGGGCGCGGCCTCCCTGCTGCTCTTCTCGGGCGGCACGATCGATGCCGCAGAGGCCCTGCGCATCGGCCTCGTCGACAAGATCGTCCCCCACGACGCCCTTGCCGCGGAAGTTTCCGCGCTGGCGGAAGGCATCGCCCGCCAGGCCCCCTGCGCCGTCCAGCAGACCAAACGCTGCATACGCCACGGCCTTGAAGCCGGCCTCGAAGCCGGGCTCTCCTACGAAGCGCAGGCGTTCGGCCTCTGTTTCTCCACGGAGGAGCAGAAGGACAGGATGCGCGCCTTCGTCAACCGCCGCCGCTGACCGGGCTCCCCTGCGCGCCCCCCGAAGGATGGACTGGATGGAAACGACGCTTTGGCAACGCCTTGACGAGATCGTCACGAGGACCGTGGGGCCCATGGCCGCGCGCTGCGATGAGGAAAGCCTTTTTTGCGGGGAATCCGTCCGGGCCTTGGCCGAAGCCGGATTCATGGGGCTTCCCTATCCCCCCGAGCTGGGCGGGCGCGGCTCCAGCTATGAATCGTATGTCCGCTGTGTGGAACGCCTTTCCAAGGCCTGCCCTTCCGTGGGCGTCACCTATGCCACGCACGTGGGCCTTGCCTGCCATCCGCTCCATGCCTTCGGCTCGCCCATGCAGAAGGAAACGTTCCTTCGTCCCATGCTCCGCGGCGACAAGCTGGGGGCCTTCGCGCTCACGGAGCCCGAGGCCGGGTCGGACGTGGGGGCCGTCGCCGCCACGGCGGAGCTCGACGGCGGCTTCTACGTCGTCAACGGCCACAAGGTATTCATCACCAATGCCGGCAGGGCCGATGTCTACATCCTCTTCGCCCGTACCGGCGGGCAGGGCACGGAAGGCCTGAGCGCCTTCGTGGTGTGCAGCGACGACGCCGGCCTGCTCATCTCCGCCCCCCAGCGCAAGATGGGCATCCGCGGCGCCCAGACCTGCGAACTCTTCTTGCGCAACCTTTGCATCCCCGCAGACCGCCTCATCGGCAGGCCCGGCGACGGGTTCCGCATCGCCATGGAAACGCTGGACGGCGGGCGGCTGGGCATCGCCGCGCAGGCGGTGGGCATAGCGGATGCCGCGTTCGACGAGGCGCGGGCGCGGCTCAAGGAACGCCGCCAGTTCGGCCGCGCCCTGGAGCACTTCCAAGGGCTGCGCTGGAAGGCCGCGGACATGTGGGCGAAGGTGGAAGCCGCCCGCCAGCTCACCCTGCATGCGGCCCGCCTGCGCGACGGGGGGGAAAGGTTCCGCGCGGAAGCTTCGGCGGCCAAGCTCGTGGCATCGGAAGCGGCCGTGTGGTGCGCTTCGGAAGCCGTGCAGATATGCGGCGGCAGCGGCTATCTGCAGGGGGCCGTCGCGGAACGTTTGTACCGCGACGCCAAGATCACCCAGATCTATGAAGGGACGAGCGAAGTCCAGCGCATGATCATCGCATCCGGCGTCCTCGGATGATGGAAACGGGACAGGTCAACGAACGGCTTCATGCCGAAAAGGAGATGGTTATGGAGACCCTTTTTGTGATAGGTGCGGGGACCATGGGCGGCGGCATCGCTCAGGTGGCCGCGCTGCACGGCTTCACCGTGCATCTCTACGATATAAAACAGGAATTCCTCGACAGGGGACTGAAGGGCATCGCCGGCGCGTGGGACAGGCTCGTGGCCCGCGGCAAGATGGCCGCCGAAGACCGCGATGCGGCCCTCCCCCGCATCGTCGGCACGCTGGACATGCGGGACGCCGCCAAGGCCGACGTGGTCATCGAGGCCGCCGTGGAGGATCTGGACGTCAAACGTTCCATTTTTTCAAAGCTGGACGGCATCGTCTCCCCCGGCTGCATCCTCGCCACCAATACGTCCAGCCTGAGCGTCACCGCCGTGGCCTCCGCCGTGGGCAGGCCCGACAAGGTGGTGGGCCTGCATTTCTTCAATCCCGTGCCCCGCATGGCCCTCGTCGAGATCATCCGCGGCGCGGCCACTTCCGACGAGACCTACGAAGCCGCCAGGACGCTTTCCGAAAGGCTGGGCAAAACGGCGGTCACCGTGAATGAATACCCCGGCTTCGTGGTCAACCGCATCCTCATCCCCATGATCAACGAGGCTGTCTTCATGTTGCAGGAAGGCGTGGCCTCCGCCGAGGACATCGATACCGCCATGAAGCTCGGGGCCAATCACCCTATGGGCCCGCTGGCCCTGGCCGACCTCATCGGCCTCGACGTGTGCCTCGCCATCATGGAGCTGCTCCGCGACGAGATGGGCGAGGGCAAGTACCGCCCCGCCCCCCTGCTCCGCAAGATGGTCCGCGCGGGCAGGCTGGGGCGCAAGAGCGGCGAAGGGTTCTTCCGCTACTAGCCGTCGGGAACATATCGCGCTCGCAAAGGGCGCGGCATCGGGCGAAAGCCCTTGGAGATCCGGCGCCATGCCGGGCAGGAGTCATTATGCGTGAAGTGGTCATCGTAGGCGCGGCCCGTACCGCGCTGGGCAGTTTCGGCGGTTCTCTCGCCTCCGTCCCCGCCGTCGAGCTGGGGGCCGTGGCCATCCGCGCCGCCCTTTCCCGGGGCGGCGCGGATGCCGGGATGGTGGAAGAGGTCATCATGGGCAACGTCCTTCAGGCGGGGCTGGGCCAGAACCCCGCCCGGCAGGCCTCCGTCAAGGCCGGCATCCCCGTGGAGATCCCGGCGTGGACGGTGAACAAGGTCTGCGGTTCCGGCCTCAAGGCCGTGGCGGAAGCCGCGCTGGCCATCCGCGCCGGCGAGGCCCGCTGTGTGGTGGCGGGCGGCATGGAGAACATGTCCCAGGCTCCCTACGTCCTGCCCTCCGCACGCTGGGGGGGGCGCATGGGCGATGCCGAGCTCGTGGACGGGATGATCAGAGACGGCCTCTGGGACGCCTTCAACCACTACCACATGGGCATCACCGCCGAGAACGTGGCGGCCCGCTACCGCCTTTCCCGCGAGGAGCTGGACGCCCATGCCGCGCTTTCCCAGCGGAGGGCCGCGGCCGCGCAGGAGGCCGGCGTGTTCGATGAAGAGATCGTGCCCGTGCACGTGGAGCAGAAGAAGAAAGCCTTCGACTTCGCCCGCGACGAGTTCCCCCGCCCCGGCACCACCATGGAAACGCTCGGCAAGCTGCGCCCCGCCTTCAAGAAGGACGGCGTGGTGACGGCAGGCAACGCTTCCGGCGTGAACGACGGCGCGGCGGCCCTGGTGCTCATGGATGCCGGGCTGGCCGCCGAACGGGGCCTTTCGCCCCTCGCCCGCGTCGTGGGCTGGGCCAGCGCCGGCGTGGAGCCCGACGTGATGGGCCTTGGCCCCATCCCCGCCACCCGCAAGGCTTTGGGGAAGGCCGGCTGGACAGTGGCCGATCTCGATCAGATCGAGGCCAACGAAGCCTTCGCCGCCCAGTTCCTCGCCGTGGGCCGCGAGCTGGGCTTCGGCCTCGACAACGTGAACGTCAACGGCGGGGCCATCGCCCTCGGGCATCCCATCGGCGCCTCCGGCGCGCGCATCCTCGTCACGCTTTTGCATACGCTGAAGCGGAAGGGGCAGAGCAGGGGGCTGGCGACGCTGTGCATCGGCGGCGGCCAGGGGATCGCCATGCTGGTGGAAAGGGGCTGACCATGCCTTCCCTCCATGTGAAGTATTGCGGGGGGTGCCGCTCGGGATACGATCGCGCGGCATGGTTCAGGGAGGTGCTCTCCGCCATGCGCGCGCTCGATGGGGGCGTCGCGCTCACGGACGGCGAGGCGGGGGCCGACATCCGGCTGGCCGTGTGCGGCTGTTCCGCACGGTGCGTTCCCGTTCCCCCGGGGACGCACATGCTCCATGCCCCGTACATGGATGGGGAGCGCATGGAGCCCCGCGACATGGCCGCATATTTGCTGGACATGGCCTCCCAGCGGAACGGGAGGGACGAATAGCATTGCTTATCAACTTGTTACAAAGGAGATGAGCGTTAAGGAGCGCAGAGGTGCTATGGCGTCAGCGATATCCCCCAGCCTCAGCGCTGTCATCTTATGCTAGCACGGTTTCCGATGTGCCTGCGGTGATTCGCCGGGATCTTGTCCTGTCTGCGCGGCATGGTGTACCTCACACACGCAAACGTAACTTCCTCATCAGCCACGCCGAGAACATAACCTTATGTGGAAGAATGGGATGTGGAAGAATGGGGCCGGCGTTATGATGGAAAGCGCCACTGTTTCCGCCGTGGTGTTCCCCTCCATCGGTGCTTCCATGATCCTGCGGCGCGTCATCGGTAAGGAACATCCGGCTCCCGCATCTGCCGTGTTGAATAAGCATTTCCGCCATCCTGCGTGAAGGAACCGTACATCATGACGGCGTCCGCCTCGGCTTTTCCCTGGCGGTGCGGATCTGCTTTTCCTGCTCCAGCATAGGGCTTCCTTCCGTGAAGCCTATGGGATCGAGGTTCCCATCGGCTTGGGCTTCAAACGTAGGTGATGCGGTCGCGGCCTTCGGCTTTGGAGCGGTACATGCCGTCGTCCACGCGCATAAGTATGGCGTCCATGTCGTCTTCGGGGTTGATGCGGGTCGCGCCGATGCTGATGGTGACGTGGTTATCGAGATCGCGCACGCTTTCCAGAAGGGATCTCAAGGTCTCCTCGGCGTCGCCCGGCGCATCGATGAAGCCGATGAATTCGTCCCCGCCCCAGCGGGCCACGCAACCGGCCTTACCGACGATTTCCTCAGCCTTATGCCCCACACGGGCAAGGACTTCATTGCCCCAAAGGTGGCCGCGGGTATCGTTGATGTGTTTGAAGTGGTCCACGTCGAACATGAATACGAGAGGCCGCTCCCAGAGTTTCCGGCTCAGGATGGCATTGAAGCGTTCCCGGTTCATGAGCCCGGTGAGTTTGTCCGTGGTGGCAAACAGGGTCATGAATTTGTCGTAGCGCGATACGGTCCCCGAAACCAGCAGCAGGATCAGGATGATGATGCACGCCACGACGAGGATGTCCTTCCAAAGCTGCGAAAGAAGTGATTCCTTAATGATGGCGGTATCTTTTTCCACGATGAGATACCAGTCGAGATCGTCGATGTAACGGGTGACGAGGCAGGTTTCCTGCCCGTTGTACTTGTACCACGAGCTTTCCACACGGCTCTTGGTGAAGATCTTTTTGCGGTATTCGGATACGGGCAACAGATCGTCGATGGTGGCGTTGGCAATCATGGCGTCGGACGTGTGGACCTGTACCACACCCTCGCGGTTGACGAGGAACGCCGTCAGATCGAAATCGAGCTCGAACGAGGCGAGGATCTGCTGCAATTCACGCATTTTGACCCCGACGCCCACCACGCCCATGAGTTCGCCGTGATCGTCTTCGATACGGCAATCCACGAACACGGTCAGCTCATTGCGGGCCATTTCGTCGGTGTCGACCTCAAGCCGGTGGGGGATCCCGGAAGCGACGAAGTTGTAGTACCAGACGTCGTGGGAGTCATCCCTGCTGACAACCTTATTTATCCCATTATAATGATAGTAAATATTTGTCTTTGCCGAAACAAGGAACACCGAACTGTAGTCGTATTTCCTCTTCAGGCCGTTGAGGTAGTCTTGCAGTTCCGCAATTTGTTCCGGTGAATCATTCTCTCCCCGGAGCCAGCTCTTGAGGAAGCTGTCGTTGGCCATTGTCAGGGAGACGAAAATCGGCTTGGTCAGTTCGTTACTGATGGAAGAAAAGATGTTCAGGGAGGTAAGGCGGGAGATATTCCTGATGTCATCCCTGATGACGACGCTGTATGTGCAGTAGTTAATGATTGTTATACAAATGAACCCAATAAGCACGATACCCGTGATGAAGGCGTGGGTCCTGAAGAGTTTCTTTTTCATAGGAGGCCTGATTACGGGGAGCCGGCGCGGAATGGCGGAGACCGACGTTCTGTCGGTGGGATATTATGACACTGTTCGTCCAACCGATAGATTCTAATGGGATCCTATGACTCTGGCAACAGAAAAATGGCGGTACTCTGATAGGGTTGCGCTATGGGCTTAGGCCTCCTCCGGAGGTATGTTTCCGCAGGAGGCATTCCATCATGTGCTGCCTTTTTCCAGTTTTTCGGCAAGGGCTTTGATGCTCGGGGCGACGGGGAAAGGATGTTCTGTCCCAAAGGCCAACGCCTCAAACTGCGGGATGGGCAGGGGGCGCGAATAGAAATAGCCCTGCGCATAGGCGCATCCGGCCTGAAGCAGGAAAGCGGCCTGTTCCTCGGTTTCCACGCCTTCGGCAATGACCTTGATGCTCATTTCTCGGGCGAGGGAAATGCTGAACCGGATGACCGTCTTGCCGCGTTCGGTCGTGACGACCTCGTTGAGGAATCCCCGGTCGATCTTGATGAAGTCCACGGGCATACTCTTGAGCATGTTCAGGGACGAGTAGCCTGATCCGAAATCGTCCATGGAGAACTGGAACCCGAAGGCCTGCAAGGCCTTCATGGATTCGAAGAGCCCGCTTTCGTTCTCGAGGAAGGCGCTTTCGGTGAGTTCCAGTTCGAGGAGGTGCGGCGGCAGCTCGTAGCGGCGCATCAGGTCGAGCAGCTTTTCACGCAGGCGCGGATCGTGGATATGCATACGCGACATGTTCACGGAGATGGGCGTGGGCGTGAGGCCGTGGTCAATCCAGCGGCGCAAGGTGATGCAGGCCTGCTCCCAGATGTATTCATCCAGCCGGATGATGAAGCCGTTCTTCTCGAACAAGGGGATGAAACGGTCTGGCGGCATCAGCCCCTCGGTGGGGTGTATCCAGCGCACCAGCCCTTCCGAGCCGATGATGCGCGATGTCGGGATGTGCACCTTGGGCTGAAGGTACAGAACGAATTGCCCCTGCAGAAGGGCGTCGTGCATCTGGTTTTCGATCTTCTTTTCCTCAAGGATCCTCTCGCGCAGCTTGCCGTCATAGAAGGCGTAGCTGTTCAGGTAATTCCCCTTGATCGTCTTGAGGGCGAGGTTGGCCCAGTCGCAGAGCACGTTGATGGGCGTGTCTATGTTGTCGACCTCGCAGATGCCGAACGAAGGCACGACCTTGTACGGCAAGGGGTAGTCGGCGAGCCTGTCCGTCAATTCCTTGATGAGGGCGAGGATACGCTCACGGGAGTAGTCCACGCACAGGCAGAACACATCCCCGCCGAGGCGCCCGTAGACGCTGTGGGTCCCGGCCATCTTTTCCCGCAGCAGATCCGCGATGGCGATGAGGAGCTTGTCGCCTTCCTTAAGGCCGTACAGGTCGTTGATGACCTTGAAGCGGTCTATGTCCATGCGGACGATGCTGTAGCGGCGCTCGGGGTAGGCGTGCACGGCCTGTGCCGCCTGCGAGTAGAAGGTGTGCATGTTGTACAGATCGGTCAGGAGATCGAACTCGGCCCGGTACTTGAGCGCGAGCACGGAACGGGTCGCGCTGTCGACGTCGTTGAGCGTGCCGATATAGCGTTTGGGATTGCCCTTGTCGTCGTGCAGGCAGGTGAGGGCCGCCTTGCACCAGATGTACATGCCGTCGCGCTTGCGGAAGCGGGCGGTCATCTCGGTATAGCGCTGGATGCGCGAATCCTTGAGGAAGGCGGTGAGCAGGGGCAGATCGTCAGGATGGATCACGAGGTCTTCCCGCCAGACGTGCATCAGATCACGGTGGTCGTAGTTCCCGGCGAAACGGGCGACGATCTCCGGCGAGATGTAACGGGTATCGGTTTCGAGGTTCCACTCGAAGACGAGGGTGTCCGTCTGCTCCACGATGGTCCGGTAGCGTTCGTCGTCGAGGCGCTGGCGCTCAAGGAGGATGTTCTGCTGAGCGACTTCCTCCGCCTGCTTCTTGTCCCCGATATCCATGATGAAGGCGAGATAGATCTCGTCGCCGCCGTCGGGCTGGGCCACGGGGAACATGGTGATCGACGCCCAGTGGTACTCCTGGTCATGCCAGAGCTTGCGGAATTCGCCGATAAGGTATTCCCGGCCCGCCGCGAAGTTCTGCCGCAGCGCATCGAGATTAAAGAATTCGAGGAAGCGGGCGCGGTCTTCAGGAAAGAGCATGTTGCGCGATACGAGATCGATGCACTCGCTGAGGCGGCCCTGCTCGGGCGGGGTCACATACTTGCCCTTCACGTGGTACACGATACGGTAGCTGTCCTGCGTAATGTTCAGTTCGTACAGCTCGTCGTAGATGTTGCGCAAGGCGTGATCGTACTGCTCGCTGATGCGGCGGCGCTGTTCCTCTTCACGCTGTTCGGAGATGTCGCGGACGAGGAGTATCCCCTTGTCGGTACGGCAGGAGTCGTGCCCGCACAGCGGAACGATGAAGGCGGAAACCCAGTACCATTTGCCGTCGCTGCCAAGGCGGCGGTATTCGGCGGGGACTTCCATGCGGCCTTCGCTGAATTCCTTGCGGATGTTGCTCCCGATGAAAGCGGTGAGGAAGCGTTCCCGGTCCTCAGGGTGGATGAGGGTTGCGGCTATGGTGTGGATATTGCCGTTCTTGTCGTGATCCACGGGGATCATGGGCGTGTCGGCGGCGTAGACAAGGTGGGGCGTATCGGCGCTGAGGTCGATTTCGTAGATTTCGGTATACGTGTTGCGCAGGGCGATGTTGTAGCGCTCTTCCTCAAGGGCGCGTTCCTCTTCGACGCGCTTCTGCTCCGTGATGTCCCGGATGATGAAAAAGGCGGTCATATCGTTGCCTTCTTCAAGGAAAAACACGCGGTTTTCGAGCCACAACTGTTCGTTTTCGCCAAAGAGCACCCGATACTGATCGACGAGGGTGCGGGAATGCGCGCGGCAGGCCTCGAGCAGGGCTTTGGGCGTGGTGGTGCGGTTGATGCGTTCGCGGTCGGCGGGATGGACCATCGCTATTGTTTCGGCGTGGAATGTGCGGTAGTCGCCGGAACGGGGTTCGCTGGGCAGGCTCGGCGCGGAGGCGTTGCGGTGGAACTGCCACGTGCGCAGGTTGATTTCGATGATGCAGTCCCCGGACTGGCGGAACACGGCGCTTTGACGGCGTTCGAGCCGGGCGGCGGTTTCTTCCATCCTTTTGCGTTCGTTGATGTCCTGCCAGAGGAGGAGCAGGCGCCCCGACGATCCGGGCATGGGCAGCACCAGTATCGAGATCCAGTGATAGGTCCCGTCGACGGCAAGGACGCGGTATTCTGTGGACAGCCGGGGATCGTCGGCCACTTTCCTGCTGACGTTCTCCGGGGAGAAAAGATCAAGGAAGGACTCCCGGTCATCGGGGTGGATGTACCGGTTGGCGATGGTGCGGGTGTCCCGCGAATACGAATGGGTCAGCTCGGGTTTCGCCAACGTGGAATCTTCGTCCCGGTGCACGATGCGCATGGAATCCGTATCGAGCATGACCTCGTAGATTTCGGAATAGCTGTGCTGGAGGGCCTTGTAGAAATCGGCTTCCTCGTTGAGCCGTTCGGTGATGTCGCTCAGCAGGAGCAGGGCATGGTGGTACGCTCCGGGGATGGCCCGGATGGTGGCGTTGACCCACCGGTAGGGTTTTCCGGCGTCCTGCCGTTTGCGGTATTCGAGCTGTGGGGCCTCGCCCAGGTCGAGCCGGGCCATGATGTTCGGCACGTCGTAAAAGGTGCGGACGCTTTTGAGGTTTTCTGGGTGCACGCGGTTTTTGCCACGATCGAGGACGAATTCCTCGATGGGCATCAGGGTCGGCGAAATGGTGACTTGTTCGCTGTTGTAATAGAGGGGAGCGATAAGCCCGGCTTCAAGATCGAGGCGGAAAATTTCCGTATAGTTGCTTTGCAGGGCGAGGAGGTAGTTGTTTTCCTCTTCTTTCTTCTTGGTGACGTCGCGCAGCAGGATAAGGGCGTGCCCCTCGTTGCCGGGGACAGGCTGCGCCGAGGCCGCGATCCAGCGGTAAGGGCCGTTTTCCGACGAACGCTTGCGGTATTCACATTCCGGGCGGCCGCCGCGTTCCAGTTCCTCGAAAAGGCGGCGCTCGTAGAAATCGAGCACGCTTTCGAGGGATTCTGGGGCCACGCGGTCGACGGCGCGCCGCTTGACGAACGCGGAAAAATTGGCTTCCTCCTTGACGATGGGCACCTGCTCGCTGTTGTAGAACAGCGGCGTGACCGTGCGGCTCCTGACGTCGAGGGAGAAGATCTCGGAATAATTGTTTTGCAGGGCGAGGAGGTAGTTGTTTTCCTCTTCCTTCTTCTCGGTGACGTCGCGCACGAGGAGGACGGTCTCTCCCCGGTTGCCGGTCGGCAAGGGCACGATGAGCGCCAGCATCCAGTGATAGGTCCCGTCAAGGCCGAGCTTGCGGTATTCGACGGAAAGCTCTTCCCCGGCGTCGAGTTTCCTGAGGATGGTTTCGGCGGTGAAGAAATTCCGGAAGACCACCCGATCCCGCGGATGGACGCGGGTTTTCATGACCGTGATGATGTCCTTGTCGAATTCGCCGCTGACATCGATGGGCGCGAGCAGCTTGGTGTTGCAGAACAGGCAGGTCAGCTGGTTGGCGGCGAGGTTCATCCGGTAGATCTTGGCGTAGCTGTTCTGAAGGGCTACTTGAAGGTTTTCTTCGTCCCGCCTGTGGGTGAATTCCGCGCATTTCTGCTCGTTGATATCCCGGATGCATTGGAGGACGTGGCACGAGCCGTCGTCCTGCGTATAGGCGAAGGCGATGCGGGTACGCCAGCGGGGCCCGGCCTCCTCGGCAAACTGGTATTCGAGATGGATATTCCTGTCGTTTACGCCTGCCGCGAAGGCTGCCCGCAGCCCTTCGAGGGAGAAGTGTTCGCGGAAGGCGTCACGGTACTGTGGGAGGATATGGCCGAAGAACAGCTCGAAATGGGCGGCGTAATCGCCCGAAGTGTCGGTGGCGAGGTCATTGCGGTTGGCCAGAAGCTCAAAATGGCCGGTGCCGAGATCCACGTCCACGACATAATGATAGCTCTCGCAGAGGGCGCGGGCGAAGGAATCGCGCTTGGCCTTGGCCTTGCGCTCCTCGGGCGTCAGAAGGCGCTCTGAAATGAGCACGACGTGTGCGGGCTCCTTGTTTTCCCAAAGGATACCGGAAACCGAAATTTCACAGATGCCCTTGAAGGGCGGGTGCTCATGCAGGGTGGTGAACGCCTCCCCGCCGCCGTGTTTTGTCACGGGACAGAAGGAGCAGATATCGGATTTGCCCCAAAACACCTCGAAGCAGGTCACCCCGAGCTTGACATTGGGATACGCGCGGGCGACCGTATCGTTGAAGTAGACGATGCGGTGGTTGGCGTCGATGACGTAGACCGCCGTATTGGGCAGGCTGTTGAGGATGTTGCGGGTGGATTCGTAACTTTCGCGCAAAAGGCTGGCGGAGCGGCGCTGCCGGATGTACTCCCCGATGATTTTGGACATGAGGATGAGGGCGTCCACTTCCTGCTGCGTCCATATGCGGCGGTTGCCGCGCTCCTCGAAGCCGATATGGCCGACCACGTGCCCGTCGCGCACGATGTCGCACTGGAGGAGCGAGGAGATGGTGCCGTCGAGGATGAACGTTTTTTCTTCCGGGGGGACTTCCGAAAAATCGCTGCAATAATAGATGCCGCTGGAGTCCCGTGTTTTGGGCAGCTCGATTTTGTCGACGGGGACGTTTTGGAACTGCTCCTTGGTGCTCCATTTCGGATCGGAGCACCATTCATGCGCGATGCTGACGGCCTTCCCGTCGAGCGAGTATTCAAAGATGAGAATTTTGTCCACGCGCAAGGCGTTTCCGATGAAATGCAACGCCTTGTCGATCCCTTCGTGCATGTCGTACATGCTGAAGAGGATATCAATGATGTCCACCATGATGCTGTTGCGGACGGTGTTGACGGCGAGGGGCGCGGATGTCTGGACGCCGTCGGCGTCTCCGCCGGAGGACTGGCCGAAGAATTCGTAACGGTTTTTGCCGTTCCCTTTGGCGTGGTACAGGGCGACGTCGGCCTGCCGGAACAGATCCTCATAGGCGATGGGGCGCTCGGTAACGGCGATGCCCACGCTGACGGAGACGGCGTTGTCGATATTGCTGTTTTTAAACAGGTTGCGGATGGAGGAGCAGAGGGACTGCGCGCGTGTGCGGATACCCGCGATTTCAGAAACGTCGCGCATGTAGACGTGGAATTCGTCGCCGCCCACGCGCCCGATGATGTCGTCCTGCCGGAAGGTGCGCCGAAGCTGGCGGGCGATTTCCATGATGATGGAGTCCCCGGCGAGGTGCCCCATGCTGTCGTTGACGTCCTTGAAATTGTCGATGTCGATCATGAACAGCACGCCGGAACTGCCGGGCCTTGCGTCGCGCAGGGCGATGCGGATTTCCTCTTCAGTCGTGACCTTGTTGTAAAGCCCGGTCATGGAGTCGGTGCGGCTCTTATCAAGGAGCCTGAGCTGTTCGCGCTTCTGCCGGTCGATGTCGCGCAGCGCGCCCACGGATTTGACGGGCTTGCCGAGGGTGTCCAGGATGTTGGTGCTGTAGAGTGCGAACCAGCGCTTGCGGCCTGAGTGGGTGGGCAGGAACCGTTCGGGTGCGGCCTCGGTGGAGGCTTTTTCGGCGTCGAGGGCGAGAAAAGGTTCACGGAACCCCTCGCTTACGGGATCGATGGCCTCACCTCTGCCCAGCCGTTCGCGGAAACGGGGAATAACGGGTTCGTGCCCGAAGACCTTATGGTACTTTTGGGTGTAGGCGATGGTATCCGTCTCAAAGTCGTATTCAAAGGGCAGATCTTCGGAAATGTCGGCGATGAGGGCGTATTTACGGCGCTCGTATTCGGCGCTGCGCAGCATCTCCTCCACGCAGGCGAGATCGGTAAAGGCGGAAAGGTAAACGGGGTACTGGCCTTCGTGGAGGACGCCTTCCATGCGCGTGCCGGAGAGGCGGATGCGGACGGAGGTGGCGTCTTTGCGGACGAGCACCCCTTCCCAGTCGAAAAGGGGAGGGTGCCCGGCGAGGAGCCCGGTGAGGCGCACGGCGGAAGATTGTTCGATCCAATGAAGGAGGGAGTTGCCCTGTTGGCGGCACGACTCGGCGGTTTCCCCGACAAGCGTATAGAGGGCCTTGTTCGCCGCGATCAAGGTAAGTTGCGGATCCGCGGCAACGGTGGCAGTTCCGGTGATTATGTGCGGGTTGTCGAGGAATTCCTGGAGCCTGTTCATTCCACTGTTCTCTTGGATAGGGTGTGGAGACACTCCGGGGGATGCCCCCCCCGCATGTCGGAAAAAGTCCGGCACACATCGTATCAAAGAATATAAAAGCCGGCAAAACATCCGATAGCATAGAGTATAGGCTTACGGGTGCCATTCATCAAGCGGAAATGCCGCTTGATGCCGGAAGTTATTCCACAACCGTTCCCGTTGCGGAGGGATACGGTTCTTGGGCGGAGGCAGCAGGGCGGTATCCTCAAGATGCCGCCCGCTTGTTGTGGTCAAGAGACGCTTGGCTTGCTGATGTGCCCGCTCTGTGCGGTAGAGCCGGGTGCTCTGGGGGTATGATCGGCCCGATTGAAAAGGTTTCTCCGCCGGGCGAAACAGGGTGGCGGGTTTCCGCGTATGGGGTGGAGTCGGGAGCTGCACAATGCATCCAGCCGAAAGAGGTGTCCCCTTCGGGGGGGGGCCGCCCTTTCCGCTTCCCGATTCTGAATAACATACCATCATCTCCGCAAGTTGTTTCGTTCTTTTGCCATGTGAAGAAAAGATCCTTGCTGAATGCCTCCATTCCCCCAAAATCTTTGTGGCTCAAGGGTTTTCGGCCAATCGGAGCGTTCATTTTTTATCATAAAAAAGCTAATGAACATATAGTATTATACTTTATAAACGGCCCTGTTCCGGCTTCTCGATTCCTCCGGAGCTTTCGTGAAAAAAATCGGAAAAGGTGAAAAGTGTCTCTTGGGAGACAGAAAATGTCCCTGAAATCCGTATTGTGAATGCAAGAACAAGGTCGCACAGCGACCCTCCAACCCTCTCTACGGAAGGAACCGCCATGAAAGAAGACCGCAAGATCAAGAACGTCGTGCTGATCATGCTCGACACGCTCCAGTTCAACTATCTTGGCTGCTACGGCAACAAGGTTGTGAAGACCCCCAATATCGATCGCCTCGCCCGTCAGGGCTTCCTCTTCGAAAACGCCTACAGTGAAGGCCTGCCCACGGTGCCCGTGCGCCGCGCCCTCATGACCGGCCGCTTCACCCTGCCTTACGGCGGCTGGCAGCCTCTCGCTCCTGACGACACCACCGTCGCCGACATCATGTGGGGCAAGAACATGCAGACGGCCCTCGTCTACGACACCCCGCCCATGCGCCTGCCCAAGTACGGCTATTCCCGCGGTTTCGACTTCGTGAGCTTCAACCCCGGCCAGGAGCTCGACCACACCAGCTTTGCCGATGTGCCGCTGGATCCCGCGCTGAAGCCGGAAGACTACACCTCCCCCACGATGGTTTTCAATGAAAAAGGCGAAGTCATCGACGACGACAGCACGCAGCTCCTCGACGAAATCGGCTGCTTCCTGCGCCAGCAGCAGTTCCGCAAGCCCGAAGACAGCTATATTTCCCGCGTCATGACGGATGCCCAAAACTGGCTGTCCAACCGCCGCGACAAGACCCGCCCCTTCCTGCTCTGGGTGGACTCCTTTGATCCGCACGAACCTTGGGACCCGGAATCCGTGTGGAAGGGCGAACCCTGCCCCTACGATCCCGAATACGTCGGCAACCCGCTGGTGCTCGCGCCGTGGACGCCCATCGAGGGCCGCATCACGGAACGCGAATGCGAGCACATCCGCGCCCTGTACATGGAAAAGATCACGCAGGTGGACAAGTGGGTGGGCGAACTGCTCGACTCCATCCGTGCTCAGGGGCTCTGGGACGAAACCCTTATTGTGCTGATGTCCGACCACGGCCAGCCGATGGGCGAAGGCGAGCACGGCCACGGCATCATGCGCAAGTGCCGTCCCTGGCCGTATGAGGAACTCGTGCACGTACCTCTGATCATGCACGTCCCCGGCATCGAAGGCGGCAAGCGCATCAAGAGTTTCGTGCAGAACGTGGACGTGACCGCGACCATCATGGACGCGCTCGGGGAGCTCGGCACGCCGCAGAAGGCGAGCGATTTCGGCTTCCCGACCTACGACACCTCGGAAATGCAGGGCATCAGCCTCCTGCCCGTGATGCGCGGCGAGACCGACACCGTGCGCGACTGCGCCATCGCCGGGTACTACGGCATGTCGTGGTCCCTCATCACCGAGGATTACTCCTACGTGCACTGGCTGGTGAGCGAGGACGTGAAGGACAGCGTGGACTGCATCGCCGGTTCCGGCACCGAAATGAAGGAAGAAATGTGGACCTGCACGGCTGGCGCGAAGGTGCAGGTGCCCGATCATGATGAATTGTACGACCGCAAGGCCGACCCCTTCCAGCTCAACAACATCGCGGATCAGAATCCCGACAAGGCCCGCGAGATGCTCCAGCAGCTCAAGCTCGTCATCGGCGAAATCCGCACGAGCTGAGGATAGGAAGAAAGGGAGAACTGGGGGAAGGGTTTCCCCTCCCTTCCCCCCACCCCCAATCCCTCCCCTTCCTAAGGTTTTTGTTTTTAGCGAACCCTTGTTCACTGTGTTGGGGAGGTGCCGGATCCTTGCCGGGCTGCGGGGCTTCCTTTTCCATATATCTCACTCTATTCCATGCACTGCGCGGAGCGCATATGACAACTGCCGTTGCGACCAACAAGCTGTCCGGAAAGTGGATAGGCTGGCTGACGAGCCTGCTCGGTGGCCTCTTTGTGGCTTGGTGCTTTTATGACCCGAGCACGCCGAAAGTGAACCTCTACTGGTTCGGGACGATCATGGCGATCGGCATGTTCGCCTTTGACCTGCTGCCGAACTTCGTCACCGCCGTCCTGCTCCTGATGTACTACATCCTGACGGGCATCGCGGCCCCGGATGTGGCTTTCGTCGGCTGGACCACCCCCATCCCGTGGCTGTGCATGTGCGGTATGCTCATCGGCGTGCTCATGGAAAAGACGCGCCTCGCCAACCGTATTGCCCTGTTCACCATCAGCCGCGTGGGGACCACCCCCATTCGCATGTACATCGCGTTCCTGCTCGCCGGATTCATCGTCAGCGCGATCATCCCCGACGTCATCACGGTCGACATCCTGTTCATGGCCATCGCCACCGGCATGTGCCAGAGCCTCAACCTGTCCGTGACTTCCCGTTCCGCGACCACCATCGTCCTTGCCGCCTTCTTCGGCGCGACCATCTCTTCGGCTGCCTACCTGCCCAACAACACGGGCATCATCGGCCTGCTCATGGTCAAGGACATGGGCGTCCCGTTCACATGGCTGGGTTTCTACAGCGAAAATCTGCCTTACCAGATCGGGCACGCGCTGCTGGCCTATACCATCCTGCACCTTTTCGGCGGGCGTGAGCTTGGCGAGCACATTTCCCGCTGCCGCGCTTGTGCCGAAGCGGAACTCGCCACTCTCGGCAAGATGAGCCGCGACGAAAAGAAGACCCTCGTCCTGGCCTTGCTCGCGCTGGTGGCTTTTATCAGCGAACCGTGGCACGGTATCCCCGGCTACTTCGCCTTCTGCAGCATGGTCCTGCTTGGGTTCACCCCTATCTTCAACTTGATGGAAGCCAGCGATCTCAAGAAGGTGCAGTTCCCCATCCTGTTCTTTATCGCGGGCTGCATGGCCATCGGCATTGTGGCGGGAACCCTCGGCATCCCCGCATGGCTGGCCGGGAAGCTGGTGCCCTACCTCCAGCAGATCGACAGCAATGCCGGTTCGTCCATGTTCGCCTATTGGGTGGGCGTCGTCGCCAACCTCGTGCTGACGCCTGTCGCGGCGGCAACGTCCCTGAGCGTGCCCATGGCCGAAATCGCCACCTCGCTGAACCTTGGGATCAAGCCCATCCTGTACAGCTTCCTGTACGGGCTTGACCAGTTCTTCCTGCCGTATGAGCTGGCCCCGGCCTTGATCATGTTCGCGACCGGATACGTCCGCGTCCGTTACCTTATCGGTATCATGCTGACGCGTATGGTTTTGGCCAGCCTGATCGTGGCGTTCGTCGCCACCTTTATCTGGCCTATGATGAACCTGTAGGGAGGGGTGAAAAGGAGGAAACATGAACCGTTTCGGATTCTGCAAGCAGGAAGGCCCGGTTTTCCGCATCCGGGATCTCAACAGCCCGTGGCGTTCGGTCCTGCATCTAGGCCAGCGTCAGATGGTAGGCAAGTCCTACCAGTGGGAAGACGATCCCGAAACCTCCACCTTCTCGTTTTTGGAGAAGGGCAGGGTACGGCTCCTGAATCTTTCCGAAACGGGCAAGGAGCGCATCGTGCTCTATATCGAGCCGGGGTGCCTCTTCCGCGAAATCGTGTTGCTGCATGTTTCCCCTTCGCATCCCGCGTCGCTGGTGGCGCTGGAACCCTGTGAAGTCTATAATTTTCCCCGGACCCTGCTGGACGATGCCGAATTCGTGCGGCGCCATCCGGCGCTGATGAGCAATCTGGTCCACTCGCTCGGAGCCAAGGCCGGGGCCTTTTACAGCCAGATAACCGAAAGCGTCGAGCTGGACCCGCAGACGCAGGTATGCCGGTATCTGCACCGGCTGGCCGATGAGCGCCGGACCCGCGTGGTCAACCCCGGCGTGTCGCAGTCCGAGCTGGCCCTTGTGCTCGGCTTGCATCGGAGCACGGTATGCCGCATTATCCGGACCCTGCGCGATCGGGGCGTTCTAGGGCACTTTACCCGGTGTTCCCTTGAGATCCTCGACCGCGAAGCCCTCGCGGAGTTGTGCAACCCGAGCGAGGGAGGAAAATAAGATGAACCGGGGAGAGGGAGCTTTCGGGGAGTACCCGCACGGTTTCTCCCTCCCTGGATACACCGCCTTCCCACACATTTTCGAGGAAGGGAGGCGGCACGGAGGGGAATCTCCTTTCGTGACGAGAGAACCGCATGAAACCCATTGGAGTGACATTATGATCGAGATCATCACCGAAGCTGACTACAAGGATCGCCTTGCCGCGACGCAAAACGGCGTGCTGCTGTTCTTCAAGAAGCTCTGCCCGCATTGCAAGAACATGGAGAAGGTGCTCGAGAAGTTCGGAGCCGCCAAACCCGGCATCGCGCTGTACGGCATCGATATTGAAGAGAACGCCGCCGCTGCCGCCGCGCTCGGCG
>OGZN01000192.1_pt1 | contig 25310 bp, 17 predicted proteins | sample 1576801 | NCBI WGS metagenome assembly OGZN01 (sample SAMEA3541573, study PRJEB24748) | human gut metagenome | biome: human gut; feature: human-associated habitat; material: faeces | place: China | collected 2012 | reverse complement strand
AAACTTCCCGAAAGTATGCTTTGGTCGGGGGTATCCTCATAGATGAAGGAGGCTTCCAACTCCCGTTGCAGGAAGCTGTCGGGACTGTATTGGAACCCCTTCTCCTCGCGGCGTTGCGAGTAGAGTTTTATCAAGTCGCGGGCAATATCCTTTATCTTCGTCTTGGTGCGGTCTTTCAGCTTCTCCCAAGCTCCGGTGCCGAGCTTGTTGAGGCGGGGCGCTTCACCCTCCTTTCCCTTGTACTTGGAAACCTTGTGCAGAGAGTGGATGGAGACAAACACCACATCTTCGTTCTGATAGACAATCTTCATCACCTCCTGCGTGGTGTCACCGTTGGGGATACGTACCAGTCCGGCAAAACGCCCCACACCATGGTCGGTATGCACCACATAGTCGCCGGGGGTAAATTGGTTCAGCTCCTTCAGGCTCAAGGCCACCTTGCCGCTGCGTGCCTTGTCGCTCTTCAAGTTATACTTGTGAAAGCGGTCGAACAGCTGATGGTCGGTAAAGACGCAGATACGCAAAGTGTCGTCGGCAAAGCCTTCGTGCAGCGTCCGTTCCACGGCGGTAAAGGATATGTTGTCTCCACGGTCCTCAAAGATGGCATGGATGCGGTCGGTCTGTTTCAGGCTGTCGCTGCATATGTAGATGGTGTAGTGACGGGAGAGGTATTCGCGGAAACTCTCTGCCACCATGTCGAAGTTTTTATGGAAGATAGGCTGTACCGTAGTATGGAACGAGACGGTAGCATCCGGCGTTCCGGTGGGCTTGTTGCCGAACTCCATCCGGCGGAAATCGAGGGCGCGCAGGGTGAACTCGCCACCATCAATCAGCTTGCCTTCCAGCGTGATGGCTCCATTCTCCTCCGACTCACGGGCGGCGATGGCCTGTGGGGTGAGCGATTCGTCGTGCACGGTCTGGATGCGTTCGCGCAACCAGAGAAAGTCGCGCATGGCAAGCAAGCTGTCCGACGGAAGGAAATCGAGGAACGACACCATGCCGCCGCTTCCTTTTTTTTCCAGGCTATGGCTCAAGTCGGGAACTATCACGATGCTTTCTTTCTTCTCTTTCGAGAGCTGTGTTTCCACCTCGAAGGTACGGACGCTTTCCACCTCATCGCCGAAAAAGTCTATACGGAAGGGATATTCGGAAGAGAAGGAAAAGACGTCGATAATACTGCCACGAACGGCATACTGCCCCGGCTCGTAGACGTAGTCCACATATTCAAAACCGTAGCTGCGCAATACGTCCGTCACGAAGTTCATATCCACCCTCTCGCCTGCATGCAGTTTCAGTGTATTCTCCCCCAACTCCTTACGAGAGACCACCTTTTCGGCGAGCGCATCCGGATAAGTCACCACGCAAAGTCCTTCTCCTCCTTTTTGCAGGCGGCTCAGCACTTCTGTACGGAGTATTTCGTTTGCCGCATCCTTCTGCCCGTACTTGATGGCACGGCGGAACGAAGAAGGGAAAAACAACACCTGCTCCGTCCCCAATATCTGCGTCAAATCATGATAGAAATAACCGGCTTCCTCCATATCGCCCAGAATGAAAACGAGCGGACAAGTAGCCCGCTGAACCAATACAGACGAAAACAAAGAAGCGGCAGAGGCATATAAACCTCCGCAATATAGGTGACGGACAGAGTTATCTTTCAGAAGCCTGCACACCCCCTCTACATTGGGATGGGAAGCATAAGATTGTTGCAGTTCAGTTATATTCATTGCTTTGCGCTTTTTCCCCCGGTATTGCCTCTCATAAGGTATCCTACCGAAATAAATTCGGTGCAAAAATACACAAATAATCTTTAGCTTTGACCTGTCGGCAACTATGTTCTCTGAAATAATCTTTCTGCTGTCAGCCTGCACATCCTTCACCTTTTTTCTGTATCGCCCTATTTATCGGGGAAGGCAATGAAACTTCTTTTCCTCCAATTATGAATAACACAGCCTGCACAATCCCTATTCAGGAGTTATGTTACACAAAGTTTATCCCCAGCCTGCGGACATGTATCCCAGGGTTTGGTCTGTCTATCCCAAGGCTTGGGATAGACAGACCAAGACTGAAGAGCACTTTTTCTCCCTATATCTACCCACTTTATCCTTTATACTTCGAAAGTTTTTCTTTAATAGTTTGAATGTTTTCTGTTAATGATTGAAACGGGAATAGCTAAAGATTGAGGCTAAAGTTCAAAGTCAAGCATACGGTTCTTTGATTTAACCTGCATTCCTCATAGTCAGGAGTTAGAAGGAACTACATAAATGAAAGAGTCGTGGCGCCAGAACTTTGCAAAATCAAGATTTGTGTGAAAATGCTGCCAGATAAAAAAGAAATGTATTACATTTGTTCCCAGTTATAACCCCCATTACCTATAAGTATGCAAACATCAGACAGCATTGTCATCATCCCCACCTACAATGAACGGGAGAATATAGAAAATATCATCCGTGCCGTTTTTGCTCTGAAACATGGTTTTCACATCCTTGTCATTGAAGACGGTTCGCCGGACGGAACGGCTGCCATTGTAAAGACCTTGCAGCAGGAGTTTCCCGAACGCCTCTTCATGGTGGAGCGCAAAGGAAAGTTAGGACTGGGTACAGCCTACATAGCCGGCTTTAAGTGGGCATTGCAACGAGGTTATGAGTATGTATTCGAAATGGATGCCGACTTCAGCCACAATCCCCAAGACTTGCCGCGACTCTACCGCGCCTGCTCCGAAGAGGGTGCCGATGTAGCCATCGGTTCACGTTATGTGAGTGGTGTGAACGTAGTGAACTGGCCCATGGGACGTGTACTGATGTCTTATTTTGCCTCCAAATATGTACGCTTCATCACCGGGCTGCCCATCCACGACACTACAGCCGGATTTGTATGTTACCGCCGCCGGGTATTGGAGACCATCAATCTGGACGGTATCCGCTTCAAAGGATACGCCTTCCAGATAGAAATGAAATTCACCGCCTACAAATGCGGCTTCAAGGTAAAGGAAGTGCCTGTCATCTTCATCAATCGCGAACTGGGCACCTCCAAAATGAACAGCAGTATTTTTGGTGAAGCCGTATTCGGAGTGATTCGGTTGAAATGGAACAGTTGGTTCCATAAATATCCTACCGTAGATAAGGAGATGAAGTGATAGGTGATAGAGTGACAGGGGTTTACTATAAATATTAGGAAGATATGAAAAGAACATTGATACATAACGCTACGATTGTCAACGAAGGACAATCCGTGAAAGGTTCCGTAGTGATAGAAGACGGACGCATTGCAGAGGTACTGACCAACTGGAAACCTCTCTCCGCCCCTTGTGACGAGACCATAGATGCCACCGGATGCTATCTGTTGCCTGGCATCATCGACGACCATGTACATTTTCGCGATCCCGGGCTGACCCACAAAGCGGACATCCTCACCGAAAGCCGTGCGGCTGCCGCAGGTGGTGTAACCTCCATCATGGATATGCCCAATACAAATCCGGTGACCACTACGCTGGATGCCTTGAACGCCAAACTTGATTTACTGAACGAGAAGTGTATCGTAAACCATTCCTGCTATTTCGGTGCTACAAACGACAATTACAGCGAATTCGGCAAGCTGGACAAGCACCGCGTCTGCGGCATCAAGCTATTCATGGGTTCCAGTACCGGAAACATGCTGGTAGACAAGATGAACAGCCTGCTGAACATCTTCAACGGTACAGACATGCTGATTGCCGCCCACTGCGAAGACCAGGAAACCATCAAGAACAATATTGCCAAGTATAAGGAAATGTTTGCCGGAGAGAATGATATTCCCATAGGCAAGCATCCCTACATCCGCTCTTCGGCAGCATGCTATGCATCCTCTGAACTGGCAGTACGGCTGGCAAGGATTGCCGGTGCACGGCTGCATATTCTGCATGTGTCCACAGCCAAGGAACTGCAACTGTTCAATGACTATTCACTTTCCGAGAAGCATATCACCGCCGAAGCATGCGTTGCCCATCTCCTCTTCACGCTCAGTGACTATCGCACGTTGGGCACACGTATCAAGTGCAATCCTGCCATTAAGAAGCAAGCCGACCGCGATGCCCTGCGTGCAGCCGTCAACTCCGGCCTGATAGACGTTATAGCCACCGACCATGCGCCCCATCTGCTCTCCGAAAAAGAAGGAGGTGCCTTGAAGGCCATGTCCGGCATGCCGATGATACAGTTTTCGCTTGTCAGCATGCTGCAACTGGTAGATGAGGGAATATTCACACTCGAGACCATCGTTGAAAAAATGTGCCATGCTCCCGCACAAATTTACCGCATCAACGAGCGCGGCTATATCCGTGAAGGTTACCGGGCAGACCTTGTGCTGGTACGCCCCGATGCCCCGTGGGAAGTGACAGCCGACAAAGTTTTGAGCAAATGCGGCTGGAGCCCATTGGAAGGGCATACCTTCAACTGGAAAGTGGAAAGGACTTTTGCCAACGGACATCCCGTTTATAGCGACGGCATGGTGGACGACGCTTATCGTGGCGAGGAACTGAGATTTGGGGAGTGAAGGCTAGGAATTAAGGATTAGGGATTAAGGATTAAATGGGATGAAAAGGACAATACTGGCACCGGGGCATGAATTGCTTTCGTATCGGATTCATGAAGTAACCCCTTACATCAACTGGATTTATTTCTTCCATGCCTGGGGCTTCCAGCCTCGCTTTGCGGCTATAGCCAACATCCATGGCTGCGATTCCTGCCGTGCACTTTGGCTGACAACCTTTCCCGAGGAGGAACGTACCAAAGCTTCCGAAGCCATGCAGCTCTTCAAGGAAGCCAATAGAATGCTCGGCCGACTGGACGAAACAATCTCCATCCATTGCATCTTCAGGCTTTGCCAGGCAAATGCAGACGGAGATAACCTCTTGATAGAAGGAACAACCTTCCCACTGCTCCGCCAGCAGGCACCACAACCCGATGGCGGTCCATTTCTCTGTCTGAGTGATTTTGTACGTCCCCTCTCTTCGGGCACACCCGACACCGTAGGGCTTTTCGCCTCCACCATCAGTGAAGAGGCCGAAGAGACTTATAAAAGCGACCCTTACAAACATCTCCTTGTACAGACTCTGAACGACCGCCTTGCCGAAGCCGCCACAGAAAAGATGCACGAATATATCCGCAAGGAGGCTTGGGGGTATGCCCCCGACGAATCCTTGTCCATTCCGGATCTGCTGGTCGAGAAATACCAAGGCATCCGCCCCGCTGTGGGATACCCCTCCCTACCCGACCAATCCGTGAATTTCCTGCTGGACGAACTGCTCGGCATGAAGCAGATAGGCATCACGCTGACTGAACATGGAGCCATGCACCCTCACTCCTCCGTCTGCGGCATGATGCTGGCACATCCCGCATCCCGATATTTTGCAGTGGGCAAGATTGGAGAGGACCAGCTGGAAGACTACGCCCGCCGCCGGGGAATGCCGATAGGGGATATGCGGAAGTTTTTAGCCACTACAATATGAATAATGTGCTAATGTGCCTATATGCTAATGTGCCAATTGGCTGCGCTATATGTATATTGTGCTACCATGCCGCAGGTCATTGGCACATTAGCATATAGGCACATTAACACATTAAAATAATCCTTTTTGAACTGTGATTTATCGCCACACAATGCGACTAACAGTGCAAAAGCAATTCGAAAGAAGCTAAAAGATGGAAAATGCAGAACAAGAGTTTGTATCCGTGGTACGGGAGTATGAGCGCGTGATATATAAGGTGTGCTATCTGTACACCACGCCCAATGCTACCCTCAACGACCTGTATCAGGAAGTGGTGCTCAACTTATGGAAAGCATTTCCCAAGTTCCGGCGGGAGTGTAAGATTTCCACATGGATTTACCGCATCGCACTGAACACGTGCATCAGCTTTATCCGCAAAGAAAAGAACATCCCCGAAATCGTTACCCTCACCCAGGAAGCCGACCGGACTGAAGAAACCGACGAGACACAAGCCATGCTACGGCAGCTCTACCGGATGATAAACCGACTGGGACAATTGGAAAAGTCCATCATACTGCTCTATCTGGAAGAGAAAAGCTACGAAGAAATTGCCGAAATCACCGGGCTGACCTTGACAAACGTTGCCACCAAACTCAGCCGCATCAAGGACAAATTGAAAAAAATGAATAAGGAGGAATAAATATATGGAACTGGATGAACTGAAGAAATCATGGAACGCACTGAATGAACAGTTGCAGAAAGAACCGATTGCTGACGAACAGCAGATTACCGAACTGATTGCCGGCTACAAGGCCAATACCCGCAAAAGTCTGGGACGACTCGTAGTCATACAGCGTTTCTCTATCGGAATGGGAGCGGTAGGTCTGGCAGCCCTTCTGCTTATATGGCTGTTGCTGCCCACCTTCGGCTTCAATGAGCAGCTGCAAGGCAAGATTGTCGCTTTACTGGGATTCATCGCTATAAGCATCCTCATAGGCATGTGGTGGGACTGGAAAACATACCGCTGGAACAAGGACACGCGTATTGATGAAATGGGGGTTGCCGAAGTCAGTCGCCGTATGACCACCTTCCGCCAATGGACCAGATATGAAGTGATGGGCATCTCCATTTGGATTATCCTTTTCAATATCCTCAACTATTGGGTGATGGAATATCATCTGGCACCAGCCAGCGTACAAGCCCTACTGATTACCCTTTTCGTAGTATTTGACGCGCTAATTATCTATATTCTCTACAAAAAAGTGATTTACAAACATCTGGACAATATTAAAAAGAACATTGAAGAATTGAAAGATATATGCACCGAGTAACTCTTGTTTTCATCCTTTTCCTTCTCATCCCCGACCTTTACATTTACTTGGTTTATGTAGTAAGAAAAACCAGAAAGGCAGTCCTTCACTGCCTTTATTGGCTTCCCACCTTGCTATTAGCGGCAGGCTATGTTTACTTCATGTTCCTCACGGGCGACAATGCGATGTCAAACCATACGCAGGCCATAGGCAGACTGGCAATTACCATCATGCTATTTGTCTTTCCAAAAACCATATTCATGCTTTGCTCGCTGATGGGAGTACTGGCGCACTTCATCATCCGTCGTTGTCCCCGCAGCCCGTTCACCGCTATAGGACTGGTTTTGGCTGTCGTCAGCTTCTTCAATATCCTTTACGGTACCCTGGCAGGCATCACCCGTTTCGATACAAAAGAAGTGGAATACCATTCTGCCAATATTCCGGAAGGTTTCGACGGCTACCGCATCGTGCAAATATCGGACATACACATCGGCAGTTGGCAAGGCAATCCGGAACCCATCAAACAGTTGGTCGATTTAGTCAACGGACAGAAGCCGGACCTGATTGTCTTCACCGGTGACCTCGTGAACCAGCAGAGCCACGAACTGGATGGTTTCCAAGAAATACTCTCCCAACTATACGCACCGGACGGAGTATACTCCATCCTCGGCAACCATGACTATGGCTCATACTATCACTGGCAAAGCCCGAAAGCAGAAATCGCCAATCTGGACTATTTAATCCGGCAGCAGAAAGCAATGGGATGGAAACTGCTGAACAATGAGCATGACATCCTTCATCACAAAGGTGACAGCATAGCCCTCATCGGTGTGGAAAACGACGGGGAGCCTCCTTTCTCCCAATTTGCAGACTTGCCACAAGCCATGCAGGGCACGGAGGGAATGTTCCAAATATTGCTCAGCCATAACCCTACCCACTGGAGGCGCGAGGTACTGCCCCAATCGGATATTTCACTGATGCTTGCAGGACATACCCACGCCATGCAAGGCATCTTGTTCGGACACTCCCTTGCCGAACTTATCTATCCGGAATGGAGAGGAATGTACTACGAAGGCAAAAGGGCTTTGTACGTAAATATTGGCATCGGCTATGTGGGACTGCCGTTCCGGTTCGGGGCATGGCCGGAAATTACAGTACTAAAATTAGTAAGAGAGAAAGAGTGACGAAATAAGAAAAAGGTATATCTTTGTAGCAATAAAAAATCCGACACCTATGAAGATACTTTATATCACTTATCAGGTTTGCTTTGCGTTGCCTATTTTATTGGTACTGACTATCCTTACAGCATTGGTCACCATTATCGGTTCGCTGATAGGGGGGGCGCATACCTGGGGGTACTATCCCGGTAAAATCTGGTCACAGCTCATCTGCTATATACTGCTTATTCCGGTGGAGGTACATGGAAGGGAGAAAATACACAAACGTACTTCCTACGTGTTTGTGCCCAATCACCAAGGTGCCTTCGACATATTCCTGATATACGGATTCCTGGGACGGAACTTCAAATGGATGATGAAGAAGAGCCTGCGCAAAATCCCGTTTGTCGGCAAGGCATGCGAGAGCGCAGGACATATCTTCGTCGACCGTTCCAGCCCCAAGAAGGTGCTTGCCACCATGCGGCAGGCAGAATCATCTTTGAAAGACGGCGTATCACTGGTAGTATTTCCCGAAGGAGCACGTACCTTCACGGGACACATGGGCTACTTCAAGAGAGGTGCTTTCCAGCTGGCGGATGAACTGCAACTGGAAGTAGTACCCGTCACGATAGACGGCTCGTTCGAGATTCTTCCACGCACCGGAAAGTGGATACACCGCCACCGGATGATACTGACCATCCATGAACCTATTCCTCCCAAAGGGAAAGGGGCAGAAAACATCAAAGCAAGTATGAACGAGGCTTATGCGGCAGTGGAGAGTGCATTGCCGGAAAAGTATAAAGGGATGGTGAAGAACGAAGACCAAGACAGATAAAAACATAATGATAAACGGGAATGCCTGAATATCCTATCAAGATATTCAGGCATTCCCGTTTATCATTATCAACTCATTCCTATTTATTTCTGTCCTCCTACAGAAGCATTTTGCTTCATGCGCTTCTGCTCTTCAATCAGCTGCATGTTCTCCTTCGCCTTTGTAAGGAAATCTTTCACCAAAGTATTCTCTTTAAAAGACAAGGGAGCAGTTCTCATGATGTCCTCAATCTGCGGAGTCATCACCGGATAGGGCAGTGTGCTGCACATCATCATGAATACACTGGGACCCAGCACGTTCTCAAAGTTATCTACAATGAACTGACGGACGTAGTCGTTCATCTCCTTCACAAGTGTTTCGCCTTCCTTTGCCAACTGTCCATGCACATCATCCAGATTGGCACCGTCCAGCACCATACGCGCCTCTTTGCGTTCCAGCTCCTCTATCTTTACCTCTAGGGAATTGCGTTTGTCTATAAACTCGTACAACTTGTCATTCAAAGAGGTTCCTTTGGCAATCAACTGGGTATTGGAGATGGAAACTACGATTTTACCATCTTCCAGCACCAAAGGCATAATACCCTCTTGATCCATATAAAGAGTCACCATCATCACGGAATCGGTCCGGCCTTTCATCTTGAAATGCCCATGGATAACCTCTGCCGAGTCAACATTCACCCATTGCCCGTTCCGAAGCGTCTTGAGGAACAACATCTTTCCGTCAAGGCTGGTTACCGAAGAACTGCCCTCTATCTTATACTTGCGGTTGCAAGAAGTAAAGAGCACAAGCAGGAGCAAAAAGGGTAAAATGCGGTTCACACTCATTCTAATCATGCAAGAAACGATTTTTGAATTACACCCAGCAAAGGTATTAATATTCCTTATAAACCGGATAGAAAGAAAGGATTTTTCATTCGGTTTACGTATTTTTGCACAATTATAAATGATAAAAATAGAGAAAATATACATGTCAACCTATGCACCTTTTGCCAAACCGCTCTATGTAATGCTGAAACCGGTAGGTGCGGTATGCAATCTGGCATGCGATTATTGCTATTATCTGGAGAAATCCAAACTATATAGAGACAACCCCAAGCATGTAATGAGTGATGAACTTCTGGAAAAGTTTATCGAGGAGTACATCAACTCACAGACCATGCCCCAGGTTCTGTTCACCTGGCATGGCGGAGAGACACTGATGCGTCCGCTGTCTTTCTACAAACGGGCCATGGAGCTGCAAAGGAAATATGCCAACGGACGCACCATCGACAACTGCATACAGACCAACGGCACGTTGCTCACCGATGAATGGTGCCGGTTTTTCAAAGAAAACAACTGGTTGGTGGGCGTCTCCATAGACGGACCGCAAGAGTTCCATGACGAATACCGGAAGAACAAGCAGGGCAAGCCCTCTTTTGTCAAGGTGATGCAGGGCATCAACCTGCTGAAAAAGCACGGTGTGGAATGGAACGGAATGGCAGTGGTCAATGACTACAACGCCGACTATCCGCTGGACTTCTATAATTTTTTCAAGGAGATAGGATGCCATTACATCCAGTTTGCCCCCATCGTGGAGCGCATTGCCCCTCATGGGGACGGACGCCATCTTGCCTCCCTGGCAGACAAAGAAAAGAGCACGCAGCTGGCAGACTTCTCCGTCACGCCGGAACAATGGGGAGACTTCCTATGCGCCTTGTTCGACGAATGGGTAAAGCAGGACGTGGGGACTTACTACATACAGCTGTTCGACTCTACCCTTGCCAACTGGATAGGCGAACAGCCGGGTGTATGTTCCATGGCAAAGACGTGCGGCCATGCAGGTGTTATGGAGTTCAACGGAGACGTATATACCTGCGACCATTTTGTTTTCCCCGAATATAAACTGGGCAACATCCATCAGAATACACTGGTGGAGATGATGTACGGCGAACGGCAACAAGCCTTCGGACTGATGAAGCAACAATCGCTCCCCACCCAATGCAGGGAGTGCGAATGGCTGTTTGCCTGCAACGGCGAATGCCCAAAGAACCGTTTTGTATGTACAGCCGACGGGGAGCCGGGACTGAATTACCTTTGTGCAGGATATCATAAGTTCTTCAGTCACGCAGCCCCATACATGGACTTTATGAAGAACGAACTGATGAACCAGCGTCCGCCTGCAAACATTATGGAAGCAATAAGAAACAATGCCATCAAGCCATAAGCCCACAAGCGATAACAATGAAATTCAAAGACATTACTTAATAATTGATTATATGAAGATTACATTTAAGAAAGGTTTGCTTGCGGCCATTGCCGCACTGACAGTCTGCTCTGCGCGTGCAGACGAAGGAATGTGGTTACTGCAACTGATGAAACAGCAGAACTCCATCGACATGATGAAGAAACAAGGACTGAAGCTGGAGGCTGACGACCTCTACAATCCCAACGGCGTATCACTGAAAGATGCCGTAGGTATCTTTGGCGGCGGCTGTACCGGCGAAATCATCTCTCCGGAAGGACTGATTCTGACCAATCACCATTGCGGATACGGTGCCATACAGCAGCACAGCAGCGTGGAACACGATTATCTGACAGATGGTTTCTGGGCCATGAACCGTAGTGAAGAACTGCCCACCCCGGGATTGAAATTCCGTTTCGTGCACCGCATTGTAGACATCACCGACCTTGTCAACGCTAAAATAAAGGCAGGCGAAGTGACGGAAATCGATGCACTGACTTCCCCGTTCCTCAGCAAACTGGCAAAGGAAGAACTGGAAAAGAGCGATTTGAAGGGTAAACCGGGCATTGAAGTGCGCGCACTCCCCTTCTATGCAGGAAACAAATTCTATATGTTCTATTATAAGGTATACAGCGACGTGCGTATGGTTGCCGCTCCTCCCTCCTCGGTAGGTAAGTTTGGCGGTGAAACCGACAACTGGATGTGGCCGCGCCACACGGGCGACTTCTCCATGTTCCGCATCTATGCCGATGCCAACGGAGAGCCTGCAGAATACAGTGAAAGCAATGTACCCCTGAAAACGCCGAAGTTCTTGCCCATCTCCATCAAAGGCCTGAACGAGGGTGACTACGCCATGATTATGGGCTTTCCCGGCAGCACAGAACGTTACCTCACCCAGAGCGAAGTGAAGCAACGCATGAACGCCGTGAACCAGGCAATGATTGACATGCGCGGCGTACGCCTCGAAGTGCTGCGCAAGTATATGGATGCCAGTGACAAGACCCGCATCCAGTATGCCAGCAAGTTTGCCGGAAGCAGTAACTACTGGAAAAACTCCATTGGTATGAACAAGGCAATCATCGACAATGACGTGTTGAGCGCCAAAGCCGAAATCGAGAAAAAGTATGCCGCCTTTGCCCAAGGAAAACCCGAATACGAGGGTGTGGTAGAGAAAATTGATGCCATCATCGAGAAAAGCACCCCCACGCTGCGCCAGCTCTACTATACCAACGAAGCATTGCGCGGTGCTATCGAATTCGGCAGTACCTACCTTATTATGGATAACATAAAGAAAGCGCTCGAAGAGAAGAACGACTCATTGCTGCAAGCTTCGAAGAAGCAGTTGGAAAATGCCTACGATGGCATCCACAATAAAGACTACGACCACGAAGTGGACCGCGCCGTAGCCAAAGCCATCCTGCCCGCCCTTGCCAAGGCACTGAACGCCAACGAGCTGCCCTCCTTCTACCAAACCATCAACGGAGAGTTCAAGGGCGACTACGACGCATACGTAGACAACATTTACGACAACTCCATCCTCTCCAACCGCAAGAACCTGGATAAATTCCTGGCAAAGCCCACCGTGAAAGCCATTGAGAAAGACCCTGCTACGGCTTACTCGCGCTCCAAGAACGAAAAGCTGCAGGAACTCGGAAAGCAATACATGGAACTGGAAAGCGGAATGGAACTGCTCCACAAGGCCTACATCCGTGGCTTGGGTGAAATGAAACAGCCCGTCCCCTCCTATCCGGATGCCAACTTCACCATGCGTCTGACCTATGGTAATGTAAAATCATACAGCCCGCGCGATGCTGTACACTACGACTACTATACCACTACCGACGGTATCCTTGAAAAAGAGAATCCCGAAGACCGTGAATTCGTAGTACCCGCCAAGCTGAAAGAACTGATTCAGAAGAAAGACTTCGGACGCTACGCCATGGCAGACGGCACCATGCCGGTTTGCTTCCTCACGACGAACGACATCACCGGCGGCAACTCCGGCAGCCCCGTCATCAATGGCGAAGGACAGCTCATCGGTACTGCTTTCGACGGCAACTGGGAGTCTCTGAGCGGTGACATCAACTTCAACAATGACCTGCAGCGTTGCATTGCACTGGACATCCGCTACGTGCTCTTCATCCTCGACAAGCTGGGCAACTGCGGACATTTGATAAACGAAATGCACATCGTAGAATAAATAAAAGCCTCTGAGAGATTACCTCCCATACTGAATGGCATTCACTATACGACTGAATGCCATTCAGTCGCATACTTAACCCTATTCAGTCGTATACTGAATAGCCCCCCTCTCAGATGCTCTTCTAACGCACATCACCATGAAAAGAATCCTATTATCATTATTCATTACATCTTCTGTCCTTGCCGCACACGCCGACGAAGGTATGTGGATGCTCACCGACCTACAAAAGCAGAACGAAGTAGCCATGACGGAACTCGGACTGCTCATCCCCGCCAACCAAATCTACAATCCCGACGGCATTGCCTTGAAGGATGCTGTGGTGCATTTCGGCGGTGGCTGTACCGGCGAAGTCATCTCTGCCGAAGGCCTGGTACTGACCAACCACCACTGCGGCTATGGCGCCATACAACAACACAGCTCGGTGGAGCACGACTACCTGACCGACGGTTTCTGGGCCATGTCCCGCGAAGAGGAGCTTCCCTGCAAGGGACTTACCGTCACCTACATCGACCGGATACTGGACGTGACAGACTACGTAAACGAACAACTGAAAACCGACGACGACCCGAACGGCACCAATTATCTGTCTCCCAAATACCTGAAAACAGTAGCCGACCGCTTCGCCAAGTCCGAAGGCATCGCCCTGACACCCGGCCGCAAACTGGAACTGAAAGCCTTCTACGGTGGAAACAGATACTATCTATTCGTAAAAACCACCTATAGCGACATCCGCATGGTAGGTGCTCCCCCCTCCTCCATCGGCAAGTTCGGTGCAGACACCGACAACTGGATGTGGCCCCGCCACACGGGAGATTTCTCCATCTTCCGCATCTATGCCGACAAAGACGGGAAACCCGCCGCTTACAGCAAAGACAACGTCCCCCTGAAAGTGAAGAAACACCTCACCATCAGCCTCGACGGCTATCGCGAGGGCGACTTTACCTTCGTCATGGGCTTCCCCGGACGCAACTGGCGCTACATGATTTCCGACGAAGTAGAGGAACGCATGCAAACCACCAACTTCATGCGCCACCACGTGCGTGACGTACGCCAGAAAGCTCTGATGAAGCAGATGCTGCAAGACGATGCCGTACGCATCCACTATGCCAGCAAGTATGCATCTTCTGCCAACTACTGGAAAAATGCCATCGGTATGAACGAGGGTCTCGTCCGTCTGAAAGTATTGGACACCAAACGTGCACAACAAGAGGCACTCCTGGCACGCGGACGCTCGCTGAACGACAATAGCTATCAGCAGGCATTCGACCAGATACGCGCCATCGTAAAGCAACGCCGTCCAGCCCTCTACCACCAGCAAGCCATTCAGGAAGCGCTGGTGACGGGACTCGATTTCATGCGTATCCCCAGCACCGCAGGACTGGTATCTGCCTTGAAGAACAAGGACAAGGAACAGATTGCAACAGCTAAAGACAGTCTTCAGAAGGCAGCCGACCGCTACTTCGCCTCTGTCCCCTTCCCCGAAGTGGAACGTATTGTTGGCAAGGAAATGCTGAAAACCTACATGAAGTATATCCCTGCCGAACAACGCATCGGTATTTTCCAAATCATAGACAAGCGTTTCAAGGGCAACAGCGACGCTTTCATCGACGCCTGCTTTGAACATTCCATCTTCGGCAACAAGGAGAACTTTGCCAAGTTCATCCGCAAGCCCAGCCTCTACAAGATTAATACAGACTGGATGGTCTTGCTGAAATATTCCATCACGGACGGCCTGCTTCAGACCTCCATTGCCATGATGGATGCCAATAAAAACTACAATGCCGCCCACAAGGTATGGGTAAAGGGCATGATGGACATGAAACTTGCCAATGGTCAGCCCATCTATCCGGATGCCAACTCCACCTTGCGCCTGACCTACGGTCAAGTGCTCCCCTACGCTCCGGCAGACGGTGTGAAATATGATTACTACACCACTCTGAAAGGAGCCATGGAGAAGGAAGACCCCGACAATTGGGAGTTTGTAGTCCCCGCCAAACTGAAACAGCTGTACCAGGCAAAGGATTTCGGACGTTATGCCATGCCGAACGGCGAAATGCCCATCTGCTTCATTGTCAACACAGACAATACCGGTGGAAACTCCGGCAGCCCAGTGTTCAATGCCAAAGGAGAACTGATAGGTACCGGCTTTGACCGCAATTACGAAGGTCTGACTGGCGACATTGCCTTCCGTCCGTCCTCCCAACGAGCAGCATGTGTAGACATCCGCTACACCTTGTTCATCATCGACAAATACGCGGGAGCTTCGCATCTCATTGAAGAGATGACGATTAAATAATGATTTAGCGAACAAATCCTCCTCCTATTTTGTTATCATTACAAATAAATAAAAAACAGAAAGGAAAAAATTATGGAAAAGTTTGAAGAATTGATACAATCAGAAAAGCCCATTTTAGTTGATTTCTTTGCAACCTGGTGTGGCCCGTGCAAGGCCATGCATCCGGTACTGGAAGAACTCAAAAACGAAATAGGAGATGCTGCCCGTATCGCCAAAATAGATGTAGACCAGCACGAAGAACTTGCTGCCCGCTACCGCATACAAGCAGTACCGACATTTATCGTATTTAAGAAAGGCGAAGCCGTATGGCGCCACTCGGGTGTCATCAGCGGTAAGGATTTGAAAGCCGTTATAGAACAAAACTCTTAACAAGAAGAAATGAAGAAGATTATAACAATAGTTGTCCTTGTGTTTTCCAGCATGCTGGCCTACGCTCAAACAAGCGGAGAGGTTGTCGTCATGAACAAAGCCATGTTCATCAAGGATGTGTTCGACTATGAGAAATCCCAGGACTGGAAATACAAGGGAAGCAAGCCTGCCATCATAGACTTATATGCCGACTGGTGCGGACCTTGCCGCATGGTGGCTCCCATTATGAAGGAACTGGCCAAAGAGTATGCCGATAAAATCGTTGTCTACAAAGTCAATGTGGATAAGGAAAAAGAATTGGCAGCGTTGTTCAATGCAACAAGCATCCCTCTTTTTGTATTCATCCCTATGAATGGAGAGCCTCAGCTCTTCCGCGGAGCAGCCGATAAGGCTACCTACAAAAAGGCGATTGATGACTTTTTACTGAAAACAGAATAGTTCATAATAGAAAGAAAAACTCCTGACTACCTTTACAAAAAGGCAAGTCAGGAGTTTTTGTATCCTATTCACTCAAAACACGATAGGCATCTCTTTCCATTCTCCTCCGTGTAGTTCCATCACCGATTCATATCCAGCTTTCCTCAAAGCACGCAAAGCTTCGGGACGTCCGTTGCTTATCCGTTCCGGATAGTGTGAATCACTGTTCACCTGCACACGTACACCCAAATCATGCAGGTAGGAGAAATACCGCTCATTGGGATAGAAAGTGACCAAGTCATGATAGGCTTTGGTATTGACCTCTACCTGATAGCCGCGACGGGCAATATCTGCGAAATACGCCCTAACCAGCTCATCATACCAAGGCTCGTCCAGCAATCCCGGGCGATAGCATGCTGCATTGTAGTGCATCTTATCGGCATGGCCCACAATATCGAAACCTCCCAGCTCGAGCATCCTCGTCAACCGGCCGTAATAGAGACGGACCACATGCTCCAAATCACCGCAAAAATGTCCGTCTACAATGGTCTTAAAGGTATCCGCAGATACATCTACATCCACCACTTCCCCTTTGTCATTGTAGAGAAGATGTACAGAACCGATACGGTAGTCCAACGGCAACTCCCTGAAACGGGCGATGGACGGATTGCTCGCTTCATTCAGATAATCAATCTCCAGACCGATATACAGTTCGATACGTCCAGCATACTTCTCCTTCAGACGATGGAATTCAGATAGATAGTCGTCCATGATATCCCACTCCATAGTCCATGCCGTAGAAAAAGGCAATGGAGCATGCGATGAAAAGCCATAAGATGTAAAACCTTCACTCAATGCAAAACGCACAAAGTCCTCCATGCCGGCACGCCCGTCACAATAAAGGCTATGGCTATGATAATTCGTCAGATTTCCCACTTTCTCAGTTCTAATTTTTAATTCTTAATTTTCAATTTCGAACTTCAGTTCGATTCTATCTCACTCAGCTCCAGCCAGCGCAATGTTTTTTCGTCAATCAAGTCCGACAATTCCGGCAAACGTTTCGACTTCTCCGTCAGTTCGTCCACAGACAAGGTGCCGCTGCACAGAGCTTCTTCAATCACTTTCTTTTCAGTTTCCAGATCGGCTATCTCCTGTTCCAATTGCTCAAACTCGCGCTTTTCCTTGAAAGACATACGACGCTTATCGTTCAGACGCACCTTCGCCGTCTTATCCTCCTGAGCCTTGGTAACTTCCTTCTCTTTCTCCTTCTCCTGATGAGCTTTCGCATCTTTCCAGTCGCGGTATTGTGTATAGTTGCCAGGGAAGTCCCGGATGTCTCCTTGTCCGTTGAACACCAACAGATGGTCTACCACTTTATCCATGAAATAGCGGTCGTGGCTCACCACCATCACACACCCTTTGAAGTTCTGCAAATACTCCTCCAGCACATTCAGTGTCACAATATCAAGGTCATTGGTCGGCTCATCCAGCACCAGAAAGTTGGGATTGCGCATCAGGACCGTACACAGATAGAGGCGGCGGCGTTCTCCCCCACTCAACTTGTAGACATAGCTGTGCTGTGTCTCGGGAGTAAATAGGAAATGTTGCAAGAATTGCGATGCCGTCAGCTTCTTGCCGTTACCCAGTTCTATGACTTCGGCAATGTCCTGCACTACATCAATCACTTTCATCTGTTCGTCAAACTGCAAGCCGTCCTGCGAGTAGTAACCGAAACGGACTGTCTCGCCAATATCCAGCGTGCCGCTGTCTGCCTGCTCCAACCCCATCAGTATCTTGATGAAGGTCGACTTGCCCGTACCATTGTTCCCAACGATACCCATTTTTTCGTAACGGGAGAAGATGTAGGAGAAATCATCCAGAATCTTCAAGTCACCAAAGGATTTGTACAGATGGTCTGCTTCGAATATCTTGCTGCCTATGTAAGAAGCCTTGACATCCAGTTTGACGTTGTCGTTGTTGAAACGCTGCTTAGCCACCTTCTCCAACTCGTAAAAGGCATCCTCCCGATAACGCGCCTTGTGTCCGCGGGCTTGCGGCATGCGGCGCATCCATTCCAACTCTGTGCGGTAGAGGTTGTTGGCACGCTCTATCTCCACAGTCTTTGCCTCGATACGCTCTTGGCGCTTCTCCAGATAATAGCTGTAATTGCCTTTATACTGATAAATCTGCCGGTTGTCTATCTCTACGATTTCGGAACATACACGGTCGAGGAAATAACGGTCATGCGTCACCATCAGCAAGCTGAGGTTGTTCCGGCGGAGATATTCCTCCAACCACTCCGTCATATCGAGGTCGAGGTGGTTGGTAGGCTCGTCCAATATCAACAAATCGGGTTCAGTGATAAGAGTATTGGCAAGTGCCACACGCTTCAACTGCCCACCGGACAGGTATTTTACGTGCTGACTGAAATCACGTATCTTGAGTTGGGATAGAATCTGCTTTGCCTTCTGTTCGTACTCCCAAGCCTTTTCATGGTCCATACGCACCAGAATTTCGTCCAAACCGGGATGCCCCTCCGTCTCCATGCAACGTTCATACTCCTTGATTAACTCGACAGTACTGTTGCCATGATGAAAGCACGCTTCGAGCACGGTCAGCTCTTCTGGGTACTGCGGATCTTGTTCCAGATAACCCACACGCAAGTCACGACGGAAGGAAATGGTGCCACTGTCATACCCTTCCTTGCCGGAAAGGATATTGAGCAACGTTGTCTTGCCACTGCCGTTCTTGGCTATCAGTCCGACACGCTGTCCCTCGGACAAGCCCAAAGAGATATTTTCGAATAGTACCAAGTCACCGAACGACTTGGTCAGGTTTTCCACCTGAAGAATTGAATTTACTGCTGCCAATGCTTTAATAGTTGAAAAATGAAAATTGAAAGTTGAAACTCACAGTACCAAGATGACCGGACCTTAGAACAAGGAGCTGTATACCTCCGGCAGATTCACTTTACCTCCTGCCTTTACTTTGCTCCAAACCAGCTTCATGGGGTCTATCCATTCACCGGTAGACGTATTCAGCAATATGGGCGCTTCCCGGTTTCCATCCACCAAGGTACGCCATTCCATACCATCCACTTCATTGGCGAAAATAACACAAAGCACAATGCCAAAAGCCAGCCACGCATCTTTCTTTTTAGGGCTGATGTTGCTTTCTTCCATCATCTGCTGCATCTTGGCAATGTCTTCCTCCGCTCCTTGAAAATCCTTCTTCAGTAACTCCTTTACAGTAGTATCCACCCACTCGTATGCTTCGTTAATCTGATAGATTTCCGAAAGCCGCACCGGAATTATCTCCGCCGGATACTTCATCCCATCCTTACGCGTTTCCAGCGAAGCGATAATCTTCTCCGCTTCTGCAACCGACTCTCCCTTCTTCACCGTAAACGAACATTCAAAGGCAACTTCATCCGCACCCGTTATCCATAAATGAGAAGTATAGTACGCACCTTCTTCCTCGAACATCTCCTTACTATATGCACATTCCATCCGGCCTATCCTGACCGGAGTGGCAGCGGAGTTTTCCCGCAACTCTTGCTTCACGGAGTCCTTGCCATATGTAGCATTCCCTTTGAAAGCCGAAATGCGAAAATTACCGGTCCACTCATTGGGATTATAGAAAAGGAAAGAACCTTCCCCATCTTCGAATTCATTCCAGTCTGCCGGGTAAGTCATGGAAAACCATGCTCCCGGAGAGATAAATTTCTTGCTTTGTTCCATATATAGACTAATCTTTGCAAAGACAGTTCATACCATCTTAGCTATTTTTCGCAAAGATAGTGTAAACCGAATGCAAAATAAAATGAACTTGTTCATTTTTTATGCTGAGGTGCAGCCTATCTTCGCTTTTAGAGCAAAAGTAACATTACCGCCGTTGATATGCAAACAAACGAAACAAAAAACAGCCGATTCTCACGAACCGGCTGTTCCAATCATCATCTATGAATGAAGACCATTAGAGCCTTCAATATCTTTATTCAATTAAACTAAAGTCAAAATGAAATCCATTAAATTTCTAATTCGGATGCAAAGATAATCAATGGAATACATACAATCCTAAGATTTTAAGAATATTAAATTAACATTCTATAAATAGATGGCTGAATAGGTTTGCCATCCCGATAATGCCAACCGTAATTGAACTTTCTTTTTATTCCTGATTTGAATCCCACCACACAGGCAATGTACAAATAAGATTATTATTATACCATCCTTCACCAAGCTCAGCAGCTCCTGGAACTTGGGCACCAATGGCTGCTAGATTAGTGGTATTATATGTCAGCTCATAAGAAGCTTGCTTCCAACGACGAGGCGACTTATCTTCCGGGCAGTAAGTAAATCCTGCTGGAGTATTCCTATAATAATACGATTTATCCCAATTCATGAATATATTCGTATCATAATCACAACGACGCATATCATTCCAATTCTCATTAGAATATGGCATTGCCAACATCTTCTGAGTCAAAATTTTACCGAGAGTAATATCTGAAGAATTTCCTAGTGCATTATTCAAGAAATTATCAATATCAGTTTGTTCAATATGAGTAAACGAGGGGCAAGACTCCAATTTTCCATCCTCTGAAGTCCACACGCCAATCTGATCATTAACAAAATCAATACTTGCTTTAACACCTTCTTTATAGGCAATAAATGCTCCCGATTTATCGCCTTGACGGAAAAGCGTCTCTGCTTTGATAAAACAAGCTTCGGAATACGATGCCATAAGGGATGGACTTGTTGGACGGGCATAAAACACTCCGCTCAGCGCAGAAGTGTCATAAGATTTATTACGACGATAAAGGATATCTACACCGCCTGCGTATCCCGTACCACCACAAGTTGTCCACACATAAATAGTATCTCCTTTACGAGTTGGGCTATCACAATACCAACTCTGGGTAGTTACATCAAATGACAAAGCATATGGACCTGATTGACTTAAAATATCAGTTTGCATATCAACCCCCATAGAACGACGCCACAAACCGTCCTCTGACCATTTTATATCAATAGGGGTTGCAGGACCTTTCATAGAACGAGTCCAAGGGATAAACTTATCAGCACGTGGATCTTCTATTCCCTTTCCATCAAAGTTAGTCAAATTATCATAATAGCATTTAGTTATATAAATATTACTATTCATACCAATACAAGAATAGAGAGCAGAATAATCTATCGGCTCATTCCAGCCCAATACATCATGAGAAGGTGTATTAGTATCCGTATGTTTTATAACAGTATTATCAGCATTACTTTGTTGAGCTTTAGCTAAACAATTCAGAATTTCCGGAGCATCATATTTGCCATCTTTATAATTTCCAGCCTCTTTCTTGACTAAATGATTCAGCCAGCGTGCTTTAAGAAGATAACACATTTTCAGCCATTTATCTGCATCACCACCATTCCAAGAATCGCCTTCTACCAAATCCACTGGTGTAACATTATTTATTGCCTCTTGTTGTTTAGAAAATAACTCAATAGCTTCATCAATATCAGTTATACAACCAAGGAATATTGTTTTACCATTATCATAAACAGGAGAAGGATTTTCTCCAAATGCATCATTATAAGGGATTTCTCCAAATAAATCAGTAAGCATCATAAAACCATAAGCACGAAAAAATTTGGCTGCACCTGCATAGTGGTAAGCACCAGCCTCCATTGCCTGATTATATAAATCATTACAATTCACACCTACCTGAGTAAAAAACCACTGTTGCGCATTAGCAGCACGAGTTGAAGAATCAAGTTGCCATTTAGCCGCCCCTCCTTCGCGTGCATTGTTACGATAGAAATGACCACAATAAAAACTAGTATTCGAGGCTACAATATGGTAAATATGTTCCATATAAAATTGCATCCAAGGTAAACGCTGATGGAACTCAGCATCAGTAGATATAGGAGTATTTGGATTGGTGTTGACATCCAACCAGTCATCACATGCGGAGAGCGCGACACAAGCTGCAACTCCGAGAATTATTTTCTTGTATAGTTTCATATTATTCAATTTTCATACAGTTAAACAATATTTAGAAAGTCAGATTAACACCAAAAGCAAAACTTGCTGTCGCAGGAACTCCACAATAATCAATACCTACTGAGGATGAGCCTACTGCACCCGATCCAGCTGCTGCAACTTCCGGATCACCGTTATAATTAGTGAAAAGAAGAAGATTATTAGCCGTTGCCGTAATTGAGGCACGTTTTATAACTTTTGTTTTGGCAAGTAACGTTTTTGGCAAATTATATGAGAGTGAAATAGTACGAAGACGAAGTGCATTCACCTTTGTCATGAAGTTTGCTGTTTCATTAGGATAAATATCCTGATAATAATTAGCTATAATTGTTTTACCGCTGGTTTCTTTACCATTATAAGTATATGTTTTATTAGCTTCGAAAGTATTCGTTACAAATTCACCATTTGTATTTACACCTGAAACCTCTATTTTTTCCCGGTTGGCAGAGAACTCACTCACACCCGCAAGCGTCATAGCATATTCCGTTCCATTATAAACATGCCCACCTACACGAAAATCCCACAACATATTCAATGACACCCCTTTATAAGTAATAGTATTATTCCATCCACCAGAGAATGTAGGTTCACGATTACCTATTTCAAGATTGGCATTAGTTCCTTTAGTCGGAAGCCCATTCTTGTCTAATACAACTCGACCTTGGTCATCACGTTTCCATTCACTACCGGAAATTGCCATAAAATTACCATTAGGGAAAGAAGCCGCTTTAGCATTACCAACTTGTACATCGGTCACATAAAGAATTTCTACACCTTCAAGCAGATTTTTCACTGTACCACGATTACCACTGACATTAATAGTTGATTCCCATGTCCAATCCTTAGTTTGAATAGGTGTACCGCCAATACTTAACTCCATGCCTTTATTATAAACGTCACCTGCATTAACAGAACGGAGAATATAACCAGTTGCATTTGACAGACGAGGTGACATAATCTGATTATACGAATTATTGGTATAGTAGGCGTAATCCAACTTCAGACGATTATTAAAAAAGCGCAATTCAATACCCAATTCAGTAGATTCCGTAATCTCGGGTTTTAATGCAGCATTACCAGCAGTCCAATAATTACTTACCCCAGTAAGGCCACCAAGGAATGACTGACTGGGCCACAATGCTGTTTCCAACGAATACGGACTCGTATCTTTGCCTACACGCGCCCAGCTCGCACGTACTTTGCCGAATGATAACCAATCTATTTTAGGAAGAAATTCTGTAAACACAATACTGCCACTTACCGAAGGATAAAAATAAGAACGATTCTCAATTGGTAATGTAGAAGACCAATCGTTACGTCCTGATACTGTCAAAAACACTGTATTCTTCCAATCAGCACGGAATTCACCAAATGTACCAATAAGGCGTTTTTGAGAACGTGAACTTGAAAAATCCCGGTTATCATTCGTTGCATTGTCAAATGCGTAAAAATCAGGAATTTCAAAGTTCCAAGCCATTCTATAGTTAGTCCAAGTCCGAGTATCGTCAGTAGATGTACCAAGCATCAAGTTAAAGTTAAAGTCTCCAAACTGTTTATTGAAATTCATCATTAAATTCGTAGAAAGATATTTATACCGATAAGAATTTTCGCTATACATACCTTTTTGCCATGCCAATTTATATACTCCACCAGCAGCAAGAGTCTTTGAATCATCTGTAGTGTAAGAGTCAATGCCCATACGATAACTAATCCACCACCAATCTGCAATATCAGCCTTGATACTAAAATTACCCGTGAAACGCTCAGTATTATCTTTCAACTTATTCTTATTAAGAATCCAGTATGGATTATCGCGTTCATCAACAACATCAAGACGATCTCCAAACATACGATAGCGAGTACCGTCTTCATTCAAGTAGTGTTTCATATCATCAGTAGGAGACCAACGGTATACCCCCGTCATGGTACCAGAACCACTTGAACCATATAACCCAGCAGAGGTCAATGTTTTATCAGTGTTTGCTTGAGAATATGCTACATTTGCACCGAATGTGAGCATTCTCCACTTTTGTTCACCATTAAAACGGAACGTTGCTTTCTCATAACCAGTATTAGGAATTATACCATCTTGATTATAATAAGAGCCTGAAAGATAAAAATTACTATTTTTAGAACCACCAGCCACGCTTATATTGGTATCCCATGCACCACCTTGTTGAAAAAAGTCATCTATATTATCATAGGTTGCTGCCCCATTGTCAATAGGTGCTCCCCATGAATTATAACTAAAATCATTATAAGTCGTTCCAGTATATTTTCCATCGGTGTACTGATCTTCAGCAAACCCTCTTCCATATTTCCGTTGTGTTTTAGGAAGAGAAGTAGCCCATTGCGTGATATACTTAGTGGAGAAATTCACCTCAACGGCTCCCTCCTTTCCTTTTTTGGTTGTAATAATTACAACACCTGCAGCAGCACGTGAACCGTAAAGAGCAGCAGCAGCCGGACCTTTAAGAACTGACATGTTTTCAATATCCTCAGGGTTTATATCCATTACACGATTAGAATTGGTAGAAGCTGTCGATAAACTACCATCAAAAGCAGAGTTACCAACTACTGTAGTAGAGTTATCATAGATTACACCATCAACAACAAATACTGGTTGATTGTCACGTTCAAGCGAAGTCCCACCACGAAGAATGATTTGAGAACCGGCACCGGCAGCACCACCTCCTTGCGTAATATTAACACCAGCAATTTTACCAGCCAAAGAGTTAATCGGATTCACACTTTTATTTTTCATAAGCTCTTCCGCATCTACATCATCAATGGCATATCCCAAAGATTTCCGGTCTTTCTTAATACCCATAGCTGTCACTACCACTTCATCCAATGTTTGCGAATCATCTTGCAAAGTCACTGAATACGAAGAAGCATTTGTCACTTTAAGCATAGCAGTTTTATATCCAATAAAGGATATCTCCAATGTGCTACCCGCCGGCGCTTCTACAGAGAATTTTCCGTCAACGTCCGTCACGGCACCGG
>OGZN01000150.1_pt1 | contig 27033 bp, 21 predicted proteins | sample 1576801 | NCBI WGS metagenome assembly OGZN01 (sample SAMEA3541573, study PRJEB24748) | human gut metagenome | biome: human gut; feature: human-associated habitat; material: faeces | place: China | collected 2012 | reverse complement strand
AGCGCCTTGGCGAGACTTGCATCCAGAACTCGGGCCTTGGAAAACAGTGCATAAACGCTTTTTCGAATGGGCCAGGCTTGAGGTATGGGATTGACATTCTTCGAATGTTGTCCATTAATGCAGATCCTGAAGCTATAATTATTGATCCACCTTTATTAAGCTGTACCAACACGGGGCCGGCGTAAAAGGAGGCACTTTAATCAGGATGTCGGACGGAGCAAAGGCGGATTAGCCACTAAGATTCACGCTGTGGTTGATGCCCTCGGCAATCCTTTGCGTATTCACCTCACCGCAGGAAATGTACATGACATTGTTCCCGCATGTGGCCTGATAAAGGTTTACTGGCAGAAAAACTCCTTGCAGACAGAGCTTATACCGCTAAACTGTTCGCATTGGCGGGACGTCAAAGCCATGAAGTGGTCATTCCTCCAGTGAAAGGCAGACTGCTCCAAAGAGAGTACACCCCCATGCGTACAAAGAGCGCCATCTGGTTGGATGTTTCTTTGCCAAGATTAAGTCATTTCGGAGAGTAGCAACGCGGTATGATAAACTCTCCATAACCTTTAAAGTGTCAGCCATGCTGGCTGCAATGAACTATTTAGAGACACTCCCTAGAGTGTGGGATGCCTCCATCGCTGAATGGTGTCTTATAGATGTTACAAACCGTCGCGGCTTGGTCTGCCCGAAAGGTTTCCATCGTTATACTAATCTACTACCGTAGCGTTGGGTAAAATTAGGTGTGTTCCGAAAGCTCCTTGCACTATCCAGTGATCTTGAAGAACATGGAGTATAGACCTTTCAGGGTGTAGCGTCGCTGGAACGTTCGTCGTTGCAAAAAAAGGACAAAAGTGGGAAAGGCCAAATGGGGCATACTATATTGCAAATGTTTCTCTCGCCGTGTACACGAACTCTACTGGCCTTCATGAGGTCCCCCTAGAGCCCGGAAGAATTATTAAGGAGTGTATCTATAACAGGAAACTACTCGATAGTGATCTTGCGACTTGAAGGGGTGAGGTTATTGTGCCGTATCAATGAAATCGAAAGTGTAAACTACCCCTGGATGGTCATCTTTTGTGACGTCATCGTCGCCGTTGGAAAGTTGGACACTTGCTCGCCTGGCGTAATGTGTGCGGACAACAATACGTGGAACAGATTTCATTAACAATTTATTCCTTTTATTTGTTTTTTATAAAAGGATTATTAGTGTTCTATGAAATAACTTCTAAATTTTTTTGTATATCTACTCTAGAGATTCTCTGAACTTTAAGAATAGTTTTTTGTTATAAAAACAGTAGTTATATATATTTGATGTCTTAAATGTTATATTGTTTGGGGGTGTTGCGGGTGTGAGCTCTATATTACGAAAACCATATTCATATGCTGAAGCCCTCCATCTGAAAGCTGTTCCTAATCCTTCATCAGATATATTTGAAATCTTATGTCTGTATGCTAGTAAAAATTCATTTTTAGCTATATCTTCATCAGAAGACAACATGACAAGACTATCAATTATATCTAGATCGATATTTAGATCGTTAAAAGATCGATACCAAATATCGTTTATTGTTTTATAGTATGTTATATTATTATATGTATGAACAAAAAAAATAGATGCAAATATTATAGAGAAAATACTTGTTGTAATCCTGTGTTTATTGAATGCGAAAAAAAATAAAAAAATTAAACCGATAAAAAATGGTATTATTGTTCGTGTTGAAACAGCAAGTGTATATGGAATTGCCTGAGCATAAACGCTTAGTGTTACAGATAAAATTACGATTATTTGTTTATATGTTTTTTTTATATTTTTCAATACACAAAATAAAAAAGCAAAAGGAAATATCCATAAAGAGTTTTTGAAAAAAGTTAAGTGATATATAAAATAGTTTGTTTCCTTTTTTATACTGAGAATGAGATCTGCTATACTGCTTACAACGTGAGGTTGTCTCCATTCGCTAAGAGTAATAAATGTTCCACATATATAGTATACAATACAATTAGAAATGATGTATCCAATTAAAAAGCCTAATATCCATAGTAATAATATTTTTATAAAATTTTTATTATTAATAAAAAGTAGTGGTAGTAAAAAATAGAAATTACTTAATGTACCGTTAAATAATATACCAAAAAATAAAAAGAAATATACATAATTAATTTTGTTATGAAGCAAGGAGGCTATTACAAGGAGCATAAAAGCACAAGTTGAAACTAGTGGCCATAAATTGATCATGTATATTGATGGTACTAGTATGGATACCATGGCTGCCAACACAGATATTTTTATGTCCAATATATTTCTAAATGATATGTATAAAAAAATATATATAAATATGATATTTAATATTCCGACAAATGTTGGGTTTAGTAAACGTAAGGCATCGAATAATGTATATACAAGCCATCTACCTTCAGATTGGAGTTGGATTTGATATGAAGTAATATATCTAATACAGTCATGTCTCCATACATTTATATTATAAAAATTATATAATATTATCGATAAATACATAAAAATTATAATTAATGAAAAAGGATAGATAGCCTTATATATATCATTAAAATTTATTCTAAACAGGTTATCTTTTAACAACATTTTTTTCCCTTTTTTGCCCTAAATCTTTATTTTCGGGGATGAAGAAAGTTACTGCACGAGAAGATTACGTTTCATCGATGACTCCCCAATATGGGTAGTGTCTCAAAGTATATTTCATACTACATAAACAGGATTAATAGTCTTTGAGTGATTTATGTACAAAATATTCACAATACTTTGTACTTGTTTGGGAGTGCCATTCTAAACTATGTTCTAATTCTTATTTTTTTGTGATCAAAAAGTATGCTGATATTTATACATGTTAGGTATAAATTTTCGATAAATTATAAACAATGTTACTAGAAAATATAAAAATAAAGCTCTAATAATATGAATTTTAAATTTATTTTCTCAAAAATATTTATTACTTGTACTTAAAACAACGAAGTTGTAGAGACTGATCTCATAGAATAATGTTAAAAATTTATTTAATTGAACATTAAAGGGTATTAAGGAAACGCTATGGGTAAAGTATTAGATAACCTCTCTGCTAAATTGGCTTGTTAGCCTATCCTTAATATAAATTTTTTATATCGCAATCTTTGTTTTATATATTGGATAAAAATAGATATATTACAATAAAATTGGAAATGATGAGTTTTTATTTCTAAAAACGCTTTTTTTAAGATTTCTTCTAAATATTAAAAATATATTTTGTCAGAGAGCGTGTGGGGGAGTAAAAATATGTACCAAGTAGAGGGACTACCTTCCGTAGCCCAAATAGGAAGGGGAAAAGGGCTATTTTATGGAAAGATTGATGAAGCCAATACCTAACTCGCGTGTATCTTCGCCTAATTTGAGTGATGATGGGCTAGCGGGTGCCGGTGGTATAAATTCCAATACATTTATTCTCTCTTCTTTTATTGTGACAGGAATACGCACAGTGGTGGGTGCATCACTCAGAATAAATCTGTTGTATGTTTCACCCCCGACTCGCAGCAGGCACTCTTTACCTGCATTGGGGCCGAAAGCCTTCGCCGTTAATACTATGGTAAATATTTTTGGTAATGATTCAGTAAAAGTAAAACGAATTGTTTTTTCAGTTTTGGCGTCAGACCAGCGTCCCCATGGTTCGGGGCCAGATAATCCTTTTACAGAGTGAATAAACTCAGGGAAGGAGTTTTTACGAAAATCAATACCTTCAGTCAAAGTTGCAGAATATCGATGGCCGTAATGATCAACAATATATCCAGCGTGTTGCATAATATCTAGAGGAGAAGCTTCTGAGTAAGTGGGCGCAGGTTCGGTTCTTTGTAATATGAAAAAAACATTATTCCCATTGCCGCTGCGTAGGGGAGTACCAAAACGTGCGGACAATTCATTGATAACCGTTTCACCTTTGTCTTTATATCCGCGTCGATCCACGCAGATCCCGGAAAAGCCCAATAATCTGATTACTTCAATTTGTTTGGATAAAGGTTCCTCAGAAAGATAATGGAAGAAGAGATCTCCTTCACGCCCGTATATACTTCCATATGAAAAATTTAATTTTTTTGAATGAATGTAGCCAATACTTTGACTATAATCCGGCATATTGTAGAGGTGGGGAGCTTCGGGAAAATGAATATAAGGTAGCTGATATATAGCCGCTCCAGGAGGAAGTGCTGCTTCCACAGATTCAATAAATTGTTTGTCAGCATCCCAATTTTGTTGCATTTCTGTAGGAACAAGAGGTCCAATAGGGACTTGATCCCATGCGACTAATGTTCCCAGAAGGAGCACAATAAAGAGGATGGATCTATGTGAGAGGTTATATTTCTTTATCCAATTTTGAAATGTGAGGAAAAGTATCACTAGAACGGTGAAGGCTATACAGATGCTAATTCGATTCCACGCACGTAGAGCTGGAGTGACAAAAAAGGCAAAAATACTACCACCACCTCCTATTGTTCCCATAAAGAAAAGGAATAATGTTTGAAAAGAAAAAAAGGATAGTTTTGAATCTAATTTTTTTCCAGACATATTTTTGAAGAAATTGCCTGCAACAATGAATAACCCCAACCCTCCTAGTAATCCAAGAGCTGACATTCTATTTTCGTTAACGAGTGGAAAGTTTTGTGAATAATATTTATGTGTTATGTTTGAAAATGTTTTATTAGAATGTATGAAACTCGGGAGAATAAGTTGAATAAGCTTTAGGCCGTATATTTCTGATTCTGCAGGTAGACGATTGGCATTTGTAATAAACGAATTTATACCAAATTCAGTTTGATAAATTTTAGATGGAAGTATGTTTAAAGTAACAGTTAAACATATTGTCATGCATAAAGAACAACTTATGACTATATTACGGAAAGTTTGATGCCGAATACTGCCCGCTATGCCCGATAGCGTTAGAATAATACATCCAAATGCAGAATAGTACACAGTGAAACATGACATTGGTATCATTGCAATCATATAGAGGATAATATGACGAAATGATAACTCTTTGTATGGATTAATAAAAATTTTATAGCCTATCCAAAAAAATAGAGGGAAAACGGAATAGTCCGCATAGGTTAAATGGCCTATGCGCATGAAATGATAAGGGATAAAATCGTAGGAAACGGCACATAATATACTTAAGTATATACTTAAGCCCAATCCTCGAAGTACACAATATGATGTAATAAAGACTAGTGCAAATGTTAGAACAAAAAAGGCATTGAATGCAAATGGGAAACCACCAGAAAAATGCAATATTTTTAGTAAAAAGAAAGAAAAAGACTCAATGAAGGGGAAATCATATACAAAAGAACCAAAGGGCCACCCCATCCGTGGTTCAATCCAGAACCAGCCATTAGTAAGCCGTTGGATATAAGTACTATAAAGGAGTCCATCCCCTGAGTAGCAATAGTGAAAAGTTTTCGTAGGCCAGAGCGCTCCCTCCATAATGAAACAGGCAAGCATAAAACAGACAATAGCACTAGACAGCCAGATTTTCCATTCTTCTATAAAAATTCTAAGTAAAGAAGTATGTTGGGGGAGAGAGTCTTGCATCTAATTTTTCCTTGAATTTGGAAGGGGACAACGATAATTTTCTAGAAAATTATTGTTCGCTATCCAAAAACATGGCGCTTCGATACGCTTCAGTTATCATACTTTCGTCACTATCATGAGGTGTCCATCTTAGATCTTGCTCTGCCTGTGAAATATCAAGGATATAGTTTTCGTCGGCGATCATGTATTGTTCCTTGTACATAATTTCTAGCCCAATTTTGCCTATTAGCCCGAGGCAACCTTTGATAATGGGTCCATTTGTAGGGATCATCATGGAATGGGAATTGACTTGTCGAGCTAGTTCGGAGAGTAGAGCCTTTACTGTAGGTGGATTCGCTGAGCCCAGATTGTATTCTTTGTTTGGAAATCCGTGTTCCACTGCCAGTAGGGCGGCACGGGCACAATCGTGCACGGAAATCATCTGATAGCAGTTCTGCCCGGCACCAATCATAGGAACTGGAAGGTTGTGTTGAATAAGCGTAAAAAGTTTTTTCAGAATACCAAGGCGTCCTTTACCGATAATAAGCCGTGGCCTGAAAATTGTGATATTATATCCTCGGGTTCTATACTTTCGACAGATATCTTCAGCGAGTTTTTTGCTTTTTCCGTAATAGCCGAAAGGTAAGAGCGGGTGGTCTTCTTTGATAGGAAGATATTGTGGCTTGCCGTAAACCATATCAGTTGAGAAAAAGAGCATATTGCGGCAGCCATCATGGAAGCTCTTTTCAAGTAGTTTTTCCGTGCCTACTGTATTTACATCTTCAAAAAATGCCTGTCGATTTTTGCAAGGAATTTTTTCATGATACTGCCTTGCAGCAAGATGGATGAGAATATCATCTTCCGTAAAGATAAAATCAATTGTGCTAGCTAGATCAGTATGATGAAAAGCGATCTTTTCCTTTGGTTTCACAATATCAAGCACGATAATGGATTGTTCTCCACGGTACTGCAGTTGCTTGATTAATTCTGTGCCAAGGAAGCCGGAGCCTCCGGTAATAACATATCTACTCATGAGAGTTCTCCTGTCTGGGTCAGCAGCCACACACCAATACAAATAACGATAATTCCCGCAACTTTTTGGAGTGTAAGAGTTTCACCAAAAAGAAAGTAGGCCATAATGGCAGTTACAATATAACCGATGCTTAAGAGTGGGTAGGCAACGGAAACGTTGACTCGTGATAACACGACCATCCACAGCAAAATGGATATAGCATAGCAGGTCATGCCACTTAGCAGAAAAATGTTGGTGAGTACCTTAAAGCAGAGGCTGACAATATTCTGAATGTTCAGGGTCAGGGAGCCAATAAGTAACATTCCTTTGCGGATGAATAATTGCGCGAAGGCATTAAGGAGGACGCTTATAACAATGATTAGCATATTGTGGAACATGGATTACCTCAATAAATAAGAATAAATAGATGAATGCCCCAGAATATAATACATAGCTGGATACCGGTGTCGTGCAGAAGTATTTTTGTCGGAGAAAGGCCTCTATCTCGTACCATGAGTAGTTGGAGGTAGCGCAGATTACCGATGATGACCCAGAATGAGGTCAAGAAAAGCCAATCTGTATTTAGTCTATTGTTGACAACCAGATCCATAGAGTAAAGGATATAGCATACAGTGCTGATAGCGCTCAGGAAAGTCAGGCTCGCAATCACGAAATTTTTGCTATACCCCATGAGGGAGGGGCGGGTACTTCCAGTAATTTTCTTCTGTTCCACCTTCGAGAGATCATCCCAGCGTTTGCCGATAGCAAGAAACATGGACAATAGAAATACCATTAGCACGAGCCAGTGGCTCATGCCTGCATTGATAACAAACATACCAGCCAGCACTCGCAGAACATAGCCTATGGCGATGCACACGATATCGAGTAATGCCTTTTGCTTTCCAATAAAAACGTAGAACAGGTTTAATAGCAGATATGCAATGACACAGAGTAGACAGGCGCTACCAAGAAAACCGGAAAGAATCAAGCTACCAGTCATGCAAATGGCGGAACATACCACAGCCTGTGATGGCTGCACAGCACCGCGCGCAAGCGGACGGTACTTTTTAGTTGGATGGTTTCTGTCTTCGTCGCGATCTTTCAAATCGTTGAGCATGTAGATGGCACTCGCACAGAAAGAAAAAGCAAAAAAACAAAAAATGCTTAGCAGAATAAGGGAAGGTTCGATCAGTTTTCCACTGAAAAAGGCCGGTAGAAAAACGAAGCAGTTCTTCAACCATTGGTATGGCCTAGCCAGTTCGATGATGGCCTGCCTTGAGCTGCGGAACGGTTTATAATGAATACTACTGTCCTTAGCCAGTGAAAACATAGGAAAGTCACCTTCGCTGTCGCCATAGACTTCTATGTCTGATTTCTCAAGATCCGGAAGATATTCGCGCAGACGACGACATTTTTCTTCTCCATTGCAGTTGGCACCGTCAATATGGCCTGTGAAGTAACCTTCAGCATTATATTCAAGGCGTGTGCAGACGAAGTCCATCCCGAGCCGAGAGGCAATCGGTTTTACCCATTCCTCAGCGGATGCGGATACAATTATCGTCTTCCTACCTTCCTTCTGTACTTGATATACAGCCTCAAGTGCTCCGGGACGGAGGCCCTCCCGAAGTAGAAAATCTGCAAAGGCTGTCCCAGCCTCATTTATCCGTTCTCGCGTCCAACCATAATAAAAAAGCGCAAGAATTCGTTCCTTGCTCTGTTTTGCGTTGTGTATCCCCATTTTCCACGAAACCATTATCCAAGCAAGTTGGGGAAGATGCCAGAATAGCGCCCCGTACCCCGAGGTAAAAATAACAAAACGTAATAAGGAATCGTGCCTTGTTAATGTGCCATCAAAATCAAAAAGGCTTGTCGGTTGCGACATATTGTTTGGAGCTCCGTTTGAGACGCGATATATTGAATTAGTTTTGTGCTTTAATAATACTTTTATTGAGAAGAACCAGATCTGGATTTTTTTTGTAAAACTGAAAATATCTATTAATTAGATCTCCCGGTGCTATTTCCTGTCCTCCCAGGCGAAAAATAAATGGATCGGCAAATAGCAATCCTAGACTTTTAGCAACACCGGGGAGAATGGGAAAACTTACTGATGTAAACAATTCCGGGATATCCAGAGCTTTACGGTGTTCTTTTTTTTGAAGGTCATTTTTTACGTTGAGAAGACTGAAGATCTGATCAGCAATGTGCAGAAGAAGCGCATTGGTAGGGTGGTTTAATGTCCAAAACAGTCGTTGCTCGTGGAAATTTCTGCGTATAAAAGATTCTGTTTTGATATCAAGCGACATTTCTCTATGTTTTAGTTCTTCAAGACTGTTCATTGCCACAGGTAAGCTGCCCGCATATACGGTGGGGTCAGAAAATCGGAGTATCGTATCCTTTACTGATAGGCCTTCAATGAAAGATTTGAAGATAAGCCTGTTATGATAATCAAATTGCTCAGTAACATGGCTACCATCAGGATTTCGCAGGTAAAAAAGTTCTGGATTGTAGGCATCCCAGTAGGTTGGTGATACAGAAAGACAAACAGCGTGTTGTGGAAGAAAGGATTTTAGTGTTTTTGACCCTACACCAATGTTATTTCTGTAAGACTCTTGAACAGGATGAAAAAGAAAAACATCAGTAGTACGTAGTTCTTCACGCAGAGTTGTTACTTCTTCTGGGGTGATGGCAAAGACCCCCGGAAAGACTTTCCAGGTAAAGGCATTAGTGAAATTAGTAGAATATGAAAAAAGTTCAAGCAGACCACCTGCCTGACAATTTCCGACAAAAAGCAGCTTTTTTTTAGAGTGCTTCCCAACAGCTAAACTTTTTGGAAAACTGTTTTTTGAGATAGCCCTCAGTCTATATCTATGCAGTATATCATTAAGTTTATTAGATACTCCTAGAAAAATTTTTCTAGTGAACAAACTGGAAAAATTCATAAATTGAAAAGAAAGATCAAGCAATTTACTATTATTTTTTGAAACAACCTCCAGGAGGCAACTGTGCAGCATGAAGCCCAATCTGCGGGGATCGGAGCTTTGCCCGCACTCCTGCGGTGATGCAGGAGGTTCTTCGCTTCGAAGCATGACAGTAAGTAGAGGGGTATCATCAATAAACTGACTTCGCGCAACAGGGATGGTCAGTTCGGTAATGTCGTAAAGAGCTTTGCACAGTACTTCTTCTCCGTTGATAAGGCAGTGCACCGATCGTTGTGGAGTATTACCAAGGTATGGCGTGAGTTGTAGTGTCAGCGTGTAATCTTGGGGCAAGGTCCTGATAGTAAAGGAAGCTTGCTGTTCCTCTGTCCAAATGCCGGTGGACTCCAGCTCATGCCACCCTTTCAGATTAATGACATGTTCAACCTTAGGAACAAAATCCAATTCCTGTTCGCAAGAACTCCCCCATGCGTATTGTTTCCAATTGTTTTCGATGCCCAGTATTTTCTGTACAAGGGGGAAACACGAAGGAATAAATGTGCCGTCTGTGACAGTAGAACTTTTCCATGCCGTCATTGCAGTCTCCTGAACTGATGGATCAATGAGAGGCATAAGTGCATGGAACAGTTTTTCCGGCACCTTGTAGGTATAAAACATTTCTTTGCACTCTTCATGCGATATTGGAAAGTGCATGCTAAAGAGTTTATGAATAATATCGATAGATTCCTCTGCTCCAGTGAGCTGCACATTGGTATCAGACATACCTCCGTAACGGTATGCTGTGAAGAGATAGGGAACATTAACCGCTTTGGCACCCCCAAGGATCAGTCTGAGGACAAGGTCATAATCTGCAGAGCTCCGGTACCCTTCGTCAAAGCGGTAGTTCTTAAGTACATCGCGTCGTGTGAACATAGCCTGATGACTCAACGGCATTCTGACATAAAAACTTCCCATTGCTTGAGGTAGAATACCAACGTAGGTATTATCCTGCAAATAGTAGCAACCTGAATAAGAGAAGTCGGCCTCGGAGTTCTCAAGCGCATGCGCGGATATAGAGACAGCGTAATCTGAATTCCAATAATCATCTGAATTGAGAAAGGCGATATATTTGCCAGAGGCACGATCTATAGCCTTGTTCATGGCATTATAAATACCACTGTCTTTTTCGGAAAAGTAGGTTATCCAACCTTTGCGCTGATATTCTTCGAGCATTTCAAGTGTTCCGTCATCGGAGGCTCCGTCGATGACTAAGTGTTCAATTTCCCCCGAATAGCGCTGTCTGTGTACTGATTCGATGCACTGGCGTAGATATTGTTTCCTGCCGCTTCTGATAGCGTTCAGTGTCACTGTTGCGACAGTTATTTTCGGAGAAGAGGAGTTTTCTATCTCCTGCATTTTTTTCACGATGATATCCGCACAGCGCTTCCATGAGAACAGCTTTGCTCGTTGTAAGCCTCTAGAGGATAGCTCTTCCCGTCGATCGGGCTTGAAATACAATTCCGAATAGGCGGCGAGGTGTTGCTCAAGGGATTGTGGATCAATCATGATGCCAGCATCACCAATGATTTCAGGTAGTGATGTAGTATTGCTTGTAATGACGGGAATATTACACTGCATGGCTTCTAAGGGGGGCAATCCGAACCCTTCATACAGGGATGTGTAGACAAAAAACATAGCACCGCTGTAAAGGGGGGCCAGATCTTTGTCATCCACATAGCCTGTGCGGATAATCTTGTCTTTGTAGTGTATATATTCGGGAAGTTCCCTTTTCAGCAGTTCATCGAACCCCTTCCAAGGGGTTCCGGCCAGAACATAGACAAGATCGTCGACGTTGTTCTGACGGATGAATTGGATGAAGGCCTTCATCGCCATGATGAGATTTTTTCTTGGTTCAAGTGAACACACGGAAAGGATGTAGTTTTTCCCTTCGGGAATACGGAATTTTTTTTGTATGTCGATACTATTCATCCTGTTTTTGCAGGGATAAAAATTTTTTCCCGCAGCAAGAGGCGTAACGGTGATTTTTTTGCTGTCAATATGGGGAACATGCTTTCTGTAATCCTCTCGCGTATATTCAGAATTGGCAAAGAAGAAATCAGAAAAAAGCAAGCCATCAAGCATCGTTGTAAAATATTGCTGGTTGTTTTTTGAAAACCACTCAGGGTGAATAAAGGGAATTAAATCATGGAGAAAAAGATAGGAGGTTATCCAGTTATATTTTCTTATGCAAACAGGAACTGCCCCGTATATATTTAGATAGCAATTAATAAAAGATAAATCTGAATTTTCGTCAAGAATGGCGCACTTGAAATTTAGATCGGTAGCTTCTTTAAAATGATCATCTAGAATTTTTTTTTGGTTTTTATCACAATAAAGAAAAAGCTGAATATCATTTCGCCTGACAAGTTGCTGAAAAATATTCCACGCGACAAAGTAAACTCCGGTACGAGACGTTCCAGGGGTCACTCCCACGGCAAGCAATGTTGCGTCAAAAAGTACATTTAATCTTGTCGTCTTTTCTTCCTCTACCCAGTCAAGAATCTGTTCCTTTTCCACTAGCCAATGCTCGTAGCCAGCCTGCATGAAGTCGCGCGTATTTTGTTGGATAATACGGACCTGTTCTTTAGAATATTCTAGAGGGATGACGGCGTCAGGTTGGAACAAAAAGCCTGTCTTCCCATGCTCGATATATTCATTCATAGTAGGATGGTCGGCGGCAACAACGCAGCGTCCGCGGGCCATGGCTTCGAGAAAGCTCATTCCGATGCCTTCTTGCACACGGGGTGCGATATAGAATGCGGCTGCATCTATAGCTCGGTACATATCTGTTTTAGTTGAAAACCATTTGGAAAAAGTTACTTTTTGTCTTAGATTCGACACGGGGGCAACAAACTGTTGTTCGGGATCTGGAGCATTATGAATATGAATATGGTCAAGAGGGCTATTTGCAAAAAGCTTGGAAACAGTATTGACGTTGATGAAAGTCAAGCGTTGCCACAGAAAGGCTGACTGAATATCTCCTTCACCTGTTTCTTTAACAGGTTCTGGAAAATACTGGATGTAACGAGAATCTAGTCCCATTGTGAGCAGTTCTTCGTGGAGTGTACGGCTAAAGTTGATGATCCGAAAGTCGCTGTACTCTTGCCAGATAGGATCTGTTCTTTTAGGGGCACCATCAAACATAGGGAAAAAGATACCATTCTGGAAATGGATATTAGTATCTAATATATCCCGATGTGGAAGAATTTGCCAGAGAATGACTGTATTAAAATATCGCTGTTGCAATCCACAATAAATATCAACTCCATCACTATAGGGATCAAATGAGAAAACCGTAATATCATATCGTGTACCTAGAAGCTGCTGCATAAAAACAGAAGAGCTAGTCTTCTTGTGATAGGAATGGTCAATGAATAACAAGGAAGGCATACTCATTCTCCCTCAGTGGCGCAGTTGATATTAAAATAATATAAAAAGTGTATAGTGTAGGCTTTATTGCTTCAACGGCAAGGCTTGAAGCAGCATTTTTGCGCTCTCCCCCCATGTTAGGCATTTGATTCCTTCTGAGGACGGTGCCGTTCCCGTTGTATAACTCTGCAACCACATTTCAATGGAAATGGCAAGAGATTCAGGTTCGAATCCATCAAAATAGAAGGCATGGTCTTCGGCTATTTCCCTGAATACGGGAATGTCACGCAGGATAAGTGGCTTGCCGTGTCTAGCTCCTTCTACAACGGCGAGGCCGAATCCTTCACCCTCTGAGGCCATGAGCACGGCGGTGGAGGCTTCATATATTTTTTCAAGATATTCGTCACTGATTCCCTGCAGCCAGAAGAGATGTTTATTCCGCTGCGGGTGCTGATCTAACTTTACGACAAAGTCGTCCATCTTCCAGCCTAGCTTGCCTACAATGACAAGGTTGACCTCAACACCTTTTTTCCAGAGTAGCTCAAAGGCGCTGAGTGCCTGTCGGTGTCCTTTTCTAGGCTCAATGGTGCTGACCATTAATATGGCGGGGACAACAGACATGTTTCCGATAACAAAATCGGCGTCCTTTGGCAGACCTGTTGTGGGAATAGAATTATCAATATCCGATCCGAGATGAAACCAAGAGTACTTCATCGGACGAAGACGTCTGGGGCCGTTCTTCTTCATCCAATTTTGAACATCGTTCATGACCGCCTGTGAAATGGATATGAGCCCGTCGAACTCCCCGATGACTTTGAGCCAGTGGGGAAAATAGATTTTTATACCTTCAGAACAATACTGTGGAAACTGGATGGCAAGCAGATCATACACGACAAAATGGATGCTAACTCCGTGACGCTTCATACGATTTAGCACAGGCATCTGTGTTGGAACAACATCCAATTGTAGATCAAGCCCAAGAAAAATATCGCGATGTGACCAGTCAATAGCGCAGTCTTCTGACAGACCATCATCATAGCCGAGTACTGTCTGTGAAAACGTGTGGGCATAAACATAGCTAGATTTTTCAAAAGTGGCATAAACTGGGCGCACAATATACCCGTGTGGAGGATTAGCTACTATCTGGGAAACAATGCTTCGCGTAACCCGTTGAATACCTGTTCTGGCATCGCTCTGCGCAAGGTTCCCAATATCAATAAGAAGCTGTGGCGGCTCTCTATCAAAAGTCCGGGCAATGCACTCGGCGACAGGAACTTTCATTGCAGCAGAAATATACCTATTGACGTTTGTGCACACATTGGAAATCCGTTCCTTGGGTGTCAGGAATGTCCATGCTGGTTTGCGAAAGACTGCGATATTCTCTTCAAGAGCATGTAGTGCCTTCTGCGCGGAAATATCCCAAGAAAACAATTGTGCCCTGTTTTTGCTATTTTTGATGAGCCGTGTACGGAATGCCTCATCTGTGAGTGCCTGTTCGATCTTGGCAGCAAAGGCTTTTACGTCATGTGGATCAAAGAGTGCCTCTTCAAGACCAATGACTTCCGGGATAGCTGTTGTATTGGAGCCGATAACCGGTGCGCCACAGCACATGGCCTCCAACACGGGAAGTCCAAAGCCTTCTTCAAGGGAGGGAAAGACGAACAGCGAACATGCCTTGTAAAGGGCACACAAGTCTTCATCGCAAATTCGACCTAGGAGATATACCGATTCGTCAGACAGCCCTTGTCGTCGGGCTTCACTACGCATGGCCTCGAGCATTAATGTCTGTCCGCCGCAGGGAAACACTAGTTTGTACTTAGCCCGTATGGCGGCAGGCAGACGGTTGAAAGCGGCGAGCAGGAAAGGAACATTTTTTCGCTCTTCCAGTCCGCCGACATACAGGATAAACTGCTCTACAAGGTGTATTTTTTTTATTATATCCTGGGGGGGGTATTCGCCTACCTGGGAGGTGAAACGGTCATCGCAGGCGCTAGAAATAGAAACAGTAGGAACATCCGGTAGATATTTTCCTGCTTCGGAGCGCGTGAAATCCGAAATGGTCAAACCAAGGTGGAGCAGTTTCAGCTGTTGAAAATGTTCCTGATACCATGGAGACTGAAGGGGGGACAGATATTTTACTGGAGAACTGAACGGTAAAAAATCATAAAGGATACCGGCGAGTAAAGTTTTTTCTCGTAATGGATTTAAGTTACAACAGAAATCATCTCCCCATCCCTCCATCATACTAGTAATGAGGAGAACATCGGGGTTAAGGTTGTCAAGCAGTGAAGCATAAATAGCCGAGGCAATAGCACGATTGCATTCCGAATTCGGAGTCATGTAGGACAGAGGGACGGGGGCATACCAGACCCTGATATTTTCCGGAGGAAGACTCTCAGTAAAGGTCGCGCGGAGACTATCAATTGCTTCAGGCAGCATGCCATTGAGCAAAAGGATGATCTCGTGTTCAGCACGATTGCGGACGATTCCCTTGACTAGTCCCAATGTATAACGACCAATCCCTCGTAAGCGGGATTCAGTCTGTGCTCCTTGCATGTCAATAACAATACGCATCAATGTTTCCCCTTTTCTTTTTCAAGGAGACAGAGCTCTGTATATATTTCTTTCCCCCATGGGGTCAGTTCATCGACTTTGGAAGGAAGAACTGAATAGTCGGACGATAACGTCCTAACCTTGATAAGCTCATTGAGCCGATACAAAAGTGTAGGGTAGTACTTTAGAATGTGGAGACATAATGTTTTGAGCGTCGGCTTGCGCAGCACGAAGGCACTGATTATGACAATACTTTTTTTGATGATACATTTCATATTGTTCATGATGATATTCCTCGTTGACTTTTATCCCGTGCTCTTTATAAGAACCTTAATGGGGCTACAAAAATTGTCCAGCGATGTACAATGGCTGGATGTTGTGAATAGGCCAGATGTGAGTCTCTGGGGAGGTTTTGGGCAACACGAGATTAATCAATTTGGATAAAGCTGAACGGTAGTTTTAGTATTTTTTTGTGTATGTGCTACATGATATATGCGATCATTAAAATAGGGACGAACATTTTTCACGAAATTCGATTAAAAATGGGGAAAACATGATGAGACATGATATCGTTATCGAAATAAAAACTATCCTTGCTCTTGCGTATAGATATGATGCCTATTCTCGAACACCACCATCCCTGAGTTGTTTACAGTACCAAGCGTAGGTAGATTTCAATCCGTCTTCAAGTTTGATCTGGGGAGTCCAACCCAAGGCGAAAAGCCTTGAACTGTCCATCAGTTTTCTGGGAGTCCCATCAGGTTTTGAAGGGTCTGTCAGGATCTGGCCCTTGTATCCGACAGCCCGGGCCACCATATGAGCCAGCTCCAGAATGGAGATCTCCTGCCCGCAGCCAACATTGATATGGATTTGTTCTGAATAAGTATTCATAAGGAAAACACAGGCGTCAGCAAGATCATCCACATGAAGAAACTCGCGAAGGGGGGAACCTGTGCCCCAAATTGTGACAGAAGGAATATTTTGAAGTTTCGCTTCGTGAAAACGCCGGATAAGTGCCGGAAGAACATGTGAATTTTTAGGGTGAAAATTATCGCCTGGGCCATACAGATTGGTCGGCATGGCTGATATGACATCGAACCCATACTGTTCGCGATAGGCCTGTCCCATACGGATGCCGGATATCTTGCTAAGGGCATAACAATCATTCGTTGGTTCAAGGGCACCCGTTAGTAGTGACTCTTCACGGATAGGCTGCAAGGCAAATTTAGGATAAATGCAGGATGAGCCAAGAAACAGTAATTTCTTACAATTATTGTGGTAAGCTGCATCAATGATATTGCTGATCATCATGATATTGTCGTAAATGAATTGTGCGGGGTACGTTGCATTAGCATGTATCCCACCAACCTTACCCGCTGCGAGAAATACATATTCCGGTTTTTCTGCCGCAAAAAAAGCACGTACAGCATCTTGTTCACGTAAATCCAGTTGAGTATGGGTACGCTCGATCTGATTTGTGTATCCATTTTTAAGTAGAGCTTTAGCAATAGCCCCACCAACAAGTCCTCTGCTACCTGCAATGAATATCTTGGAATTTTTGTTCATAATACATCTCAATTTAACTTAATGGTTATTTTAAAGACTAGGTTAGTCTTCAAGCATCCAGCGCAACGTTTCTTCAAGGGGAATTCTTGTTATCGATCCAATATATTTTTCAAGGAACTTTGAAGAACCAATAAGGGTATGAACTTCATTAGGACGGACAAACTTATTAGAAATACGGATTTCAGGAGAATAGCCGGTGAGTTCTCTTAGCATTTTGATAACTTCATGGAGAGAGTACCCCGTTCCTGTACATATATTGAATGGTCCCCAAGGGGCTCTGCTTTTTGCAAGTCGAGTATAGATGGATACGACATCACGAACATCGCCGAACTCTCGTATGACTTGTGTATTACCTAACTCGATAACTGACAACCGTTCACGAAAATGATGTATAAGCTTAGGAATGACGAATGTATTCCCCTGCCCCCGTCCCGTGTAGTTAAATGGGCGTACAACGGCAATATGCAGATGAGGTTGCCAAATTTTGGCCATATATTCCATAGCCAATTTACTTACAGCGTAGTCGTTACACGGAGCAGGTAGTGTATCTTCGTTCTGCATTCCTTCGGTATTTCCATATATATTGGCAGAACTCACCATGAGAGTGAAGGCAGGGGGGTGAGCCATTCCGGCTAGTGCCGCCAACAAGTTGCGACTGGCGGCAACATTAATACGATAAATAAGATCTGGAGAACTCTGAACATGACTGATCCCAGCAAGATGAAAGACTATGTCTGGCTGGATCCTCTTTATTGCTAGGCAGGTGGCATCACTGTCCAATAAGTCAACTTGTTCATAGCATTCAAGAGGTATATCAATTGGTCTGTGCCTGAGACCAATACCAGCGACGCAGTATCCGTGTTGGTCAAGCTCTTTGGCAAGATACCGACCAGTAAAGCCTTCAATGCCGGTGATGAGTGCTATCGACATGGAACACCTTTTTCAGCTTTTTTTGAAGAATGTATTCAGCTGAACAAGTTGTTCAGCATAGTCGAGAGGCCCCTCATCAGCCTGGCTGCAGATAGCTTTGAACTCAGGTTCCGATGATACGTCTGTTACATTCAGTCCATGTGGCATATCATGCGTAAAAAGACAGGAATAATAACCGGATGGAATATCCGTGTTGTAGGAAATCAGCCTGAGGCCAGCTTTTTTTGCCAAAATTTCACGGGATCGCCCCACAAAAAAGTAAAGATGAAATCGCGTATATTCATAAATATATTCCCAACACCCAGTCACATGGTTCATCAATCCATCGGGTTTTAGGAGTGATTTCATGAAGGATAATTCTTTGACAGGAGTCCGTAGGTGTTCCACGAGGTCATGGGAAAAAATACCGTCAAAGCGCATCCCCGCAAGCTGTTCTCGATTTCGAATGAGCCCTTCATCTTCTTCTGGTGAATAGGGCTCGTAATTTAGAACGTTCCATCCTTCCGCCCTGAGCTCCGGCACAGCGCGAGACCATACCCCTCCTCCGTAGTTGAGGTAGATACCATCCTTGCGGGGATTGAGATCGTAAAAGCTTCTCTTTTCCAAATTAGTACAGTCGCTCTCGTGAAATACCTGGTAGTGCCGGGCGTATTCCTCGGCAAGATCCAGTGAGGAAAGTTGGAACATCTTTTCAGGACCGAATATGACATCACAATGTGGACACTGATGACGAAGGAGACGCCCACCTTGAAAAATGCAGTCTGTTTGGAATGTTTTCAATGTTTCTGGGAGATTTTGACCGCACAGCGGGCAAGATGTAGGCAGAGATGATGGGGCTATTTTCTCCAAGCGATCAATTAGTTGCCAGTGATTGAATATTTGTCCGATAAGAAGCTGCCTCTGTATCTTTTCTAGAGCATTAAGGCGACCATGAACGTATTCTTTTTCTTCAGTGGAGATATGCGAGGCTTTAGTCTCTAGAGCTGCCGTAAGACTCTCATGCAGAGCGTTACTTTTGGCTTCCAAAGTTGCGATTTCGGTATCATGCCATATATTGAGCTGATCACGTAATTGAAGAAGATTTTGAGCGGTGGATGCGTCCTGCTGTAATTTTTCGAAAGAAGTTCGATGTGTTATTTTAACATTAAATCCGGCGAGCAATGTGTCGAGAAAGGAAGGTATTTTCATTGGAATCCTGTATTTTTATTTAATGATAGTATCAGCGGAACAGGGCATCCAGGAAACACCGGTAAATCTCGGTAGCGTCACATTCACAACAGAGAAAGTAACAGCGAGGTCAATCCAGTGAAAATTTTCAAGGGCATGTGTATCGCCCTGATGCGCTGCCACGGTTATAGAATACATTCCCGGTCCTAGTGCGGCCTGAAAATCAAACATAGCTTTACCGCATTGGCCTGAGCAAAGCGATATTTTTTGACCAAGTAGGTAGGTATTCGTACCGAAGACTTCCATTCCTGTCCGCTCCTTAATCAATATACCGAATGTGGCCTCGGGAACATCAGCAGTGGCTTTGAAATCAATAACTAGACGAACGTGTTGATTGGTCTGAAGGCATTCGATGGGAGCCCCTTGTTCATCCTGGAGAATGACATCGGTAATGGAAACTCTGCGATTTCCCGAAATGACTTTGAGACGGTGTTCCTGTTGTTCCTGTCGGATGGTCGAGCCGGAGTCTGCACGTTCCGCAATAAGAGCGTTGTAGACATCCATGACATCATTGGGCGCGCCGTCCATCTGGATACGCCCATGATTGAGCAAAATGGCTCGATCGCAGAGCTGAAGAACAGCGCTCTTGTCGTGGGAGACAAAGAGCAACGTGGTTCCCTGTTCCCTGAACTCTCGAATCTTATTGAAGCTTTTTTGTTGGAAGTAGGTGTCTCCCACCGAAAGAGCTTCGTCCACGATCAGAATATCCGGGCGCACGGCAGTGGCTAGAGCAAAGGCTAGTCGCATCTGCATACCGCTCGAGTAGGTACGTACCGGCTCATCAATGGCCTCACCTATTTCGGCAAAGGTTTCTATTGCAGGCGTTTTCAGTTGAATTTCTTCCGAGGAAAGTCCGATAAGTTGCCCGGCGAGGGCGATATTCTGGCGACCGGTAAAGTCGGGATGAAACCCCATACCGAGTTCGAGCAGAGCTGCAGCCCGACCGTGAAACGAAACGCTTCCCGTGGATGGGGCGGTTGTCCCGGTAATGATTTTCAGAAGCGTGCTCTTGCCAGCACCATTCATACCGATAATACCGACAGCTTCTCCCTGCTGTATTGTAAAAGAAATATCACTGAGTACCCAATGTGGTTGTGTCTTCGGTTTATAAAAGGGTAGAAACCACTCTTTGAAGCGTTCTTTGCGACTATTTCCCACGCGATAGGCCTTACCAATACGATCAACAATGATACTAGAGTTCATCAACAATCTCTTCGGAGTGGCGGCGGAAAAAGCGAAGTGAACCGACCAAAAATAAAAGTGTTAAGAATGTAATGGGGATAAGCGATACAAAATCAGGCCATTGGTGTTCCAAAAAAATAGTGTGAAAACCTTCCATCAGCCCGACCATGGGGTTGAGTTCCAGCAGGCCGCGGAAACGCTCGGGAACGATGGAAGCGGGATAGACCAGAGGTGTGAACCAGAACCAAAACTGACAGATGATACCATACGCCTGCCCCACATCCCTGAAAAAGACATTGACCGTACCAAGAAAGATACCGATGGAGGTAGCAAGGGCAATGAGCAACAACAGAAGGGGCAGACAGCCTAGAATAGCTATCCCAGGAAACTGTCCTACACCGAGTAGAAACACCAAGAACAATATGCTGATGATTCCGAAGTTAATAAGGGCGCTGCCGAGGACGATGGCAGGAAGACAGACTTTGGGGAAGGCCACCTTTTTGAGCATATTCCCATTATCAACAAAGATATTGACACAGCGCAGGCTGAGTTCCGTAAACAACCCCCAAGGAAGAAGCCCGGCGCACAGATAAATACTGTAGGCAAAGCCGGACTCGATACCAGGGAGCTTTGCACGCATAACCTGCGAAAAAATCAGCATGTACACGAGAATCATGCTCAGAGGATTTAGAATGGCCCATATGCCTCCAAGAAGGGAGTGGGTGTAGCGGGAAAGGAATTCCCTCTTGATGGATTCCCATATGAATTGGCGCTTATCGTAGCATACGTGCAGTAAAGACATAGCCGAGCCTTATTTTTTGCTGCGGGTGATATCCGCTTCCACCATCATCTGACAGAGTTGTTCGAGTGAGACTTTCGCTTCCCACCCGAGCACGGCCTTTGCCTTGGCTGGAGCACCGATCAACAGTTCTACTTCAGCCGGACGGAAGAAGACGGGATTGACACGAACCCGCAGTTTACCGGTCTTCGGCTCGATTGCGTATTCTTCCGTCCCCGTCCCGTGCCATTCCAATTCCATGTTTACGGCCTTTGCGGTCATTTCGACGAAGTCGCGGATGCTCTGGGTGCGCCCGGTAGCAAGAACATAGGTACCTGGCGTGTCTTGCTGAAGCATGCGCCACATGCCTTCGACGTATTCTGCGGCATAGCCCCAGTCACGTTTGGCATCAAGGTTGCCGAGTTCCACGAATTCCTGTTTGCCAAGCGACATCTTTGCAAAGGCGTCGGTGATTTTTCTTGTGACGAATTCGATGCCGCGTAGCGGAGACTCATGGTTGAACAGAATACCGCTGCATCCGAAGATGTCGTAGCTTTCGCGGTAGTTCATCGTGAGCCAGTGCGCGTAGAGCTTAGCCACACCGTAGGGGCTGCGGGGGTAGAAGGGCGTGGTTTCCTTCTGGGGAATTTCCTGTACCTTGCCGAACATTTCGGATGTGCTGGCCTGATAGTAGCGGATGCGGGGGTTGACCATACGGACGGCTTCAAGCAGACGCAATGCGCCGAGAGCGGTGATCTGGGCGGTGGTCTCTGGCTGATCAAAAGAAATCCCCACAAAGCTTTGTGCCGCAAGATTATAGACTTCATCGGGCTTGACGCGTTCAAGCAGGCGCAGGCTGCTGCCCGTATCGGTCAAGTCATATTCAACCAGATGAAAGTCAGGATGCTTGTCCACGCCTAGTTCACTGATACGCCAAAAATTGAGGGCACTGGTGCGGCGATAGGTGCCGTAAACACAATAGCCTTTATTTAAAAGAAGCTCGGCGAGGTAGGCTCCGTCCTGCCCAGTAATGCCAGTGATAAGCGCTGTTTTCATGGTTACCTTCTGTCAAGCGTGTTTGGAGTTATGATAAAAATAAATACCAGTCCGACGTTTAACCCAGCGTTTTTTCGGTGTCGCGTCCGTAGACATCCTCGAAGCGGACGATATCGTCCTCACCAAGGTAGGATCCGGACTGAATTTCGATGATAACAAGGGGAATACTGCCAGGATTCTTCAGTCTATGTACTGCTCCGAGTGGAATATAAGTGGACTGGTTTTCCGTGTACAGGCGCACATCGTCCCCATTGGTAACCTCAGCTGTACCGCTAACGACAACCCAGTGTTCGGCGCGATGGTAGTGCATCTGAAGCGAAAGCTGCGCGCCGGGATTGACCGTGATGCGTTTTACCTGAAAACGAGGCCCCGTGACAAGTGATTCATAGCTTCCCCACGGGCGATAAACAAAGGGATGAACCTTATATTCAGGTCGTCCTGCTTCTTTGAGGCGTGCGGCGATGTGTTTTACACTCTGTACGGAAGCACGTGATGCTACTAAAATGGAATCTTGTGTTTCTATGACGGCGAGACCATGAACATCGATTGCGGCAATGAGCCGATGGGTACCGTGCAGATAGCAGTCGTGTGCGTTTTCCTGCATAATATCGCCCGTGCAGACGTTCCCATTATCGTCTTTTCCACCGACCTGATAGAACGCTTCCCATGAGCCGAGATCGTTCCAGTTTGTTGCGAGAGGACATACTGCCGCCAGTCTTGTACGTTCCATAACGGCATAGTCGATGGAGTCTGCGGGAGAATCAATAAATGCGTCTTTTCCGGGAGAAATGAAGGCCCCTTCCTTTTGGTGCTGTTCCCATGCTCTGTGACATTGTGTGTACATTTTGGGGGCAAAGTTTTGTAGCTCACCCAGATATACAGAAGCTCTGAAGAGAAACATACCGCTATTCCAGGAGTACCTACCGTCCATGAGCATGGCTGAAGCCGTGGCTTCATCGGGTTTCTCTACGAAACGAGCTACCTTAAAGCCCTCTATCCCTAATACGTCACCCTGTTTTATATATCCAAACCCTGTCTTCGGGCTATCAGGAGTAATGCCGAAGGTGACAATAAAGCCTTCCTGAGCAAGAGCAACGGCCTTAGTGACTCCATCAGAAAAGGCTTTTGCATCCTGAAGCAGATGATCTGACGGTAGAACTAGCAGCAGAGGATCATCTCCATCTCTCAGTGCCAGTGCTGCAAATGCTGCTAGTGCGATGGCTGGAGCGGTATTGCGAGGTGCGGGCTCCAGAAGAATATGCCCTTGAACGGAGCAAGCCAAAAGTTCCGCACTCACGTAGAAGCGGTGGTTTTCATTACAGACAACCAACGGTTCTCCTGATTCAGGCAATGATGACGCCCGGCGGATTGTATCCCCGAACAGCGTGCGACCGTTACCGAGATCGACAAACTGTTTGGGGTACATGTCACGGGAAAGAGGCCAAAGTCGAGTTCCACTTCCACCGCAGAGAATAACCGGATACAGCATGACGCTTTCCTTGATTTTATAGTCATCGTAGATAGCTACATATTTAGCTGAAAAATACCCTAAAAAATAGCATTGTGTCAAATATATGATACCATGTTTTTATTGTAAGAATGCTTGTTGTAGCACTTTGATAGTGCTTTCCTTTGTCTTCTCCCAGGTGAATTGTTTAGCTTGTCTGCGCATTAGTTCCTTTCTGTCCATTGCAGTGACTGTATGAACAGCCCGCAGCAGTGCGTCACATATGCTTTCTTGAGAATACGGGTCAACATAGTCGACGATATCTCCGCAGGTTTCCCGAACGGGAGGAATATCGGAAGCGATGACAGGGGTGCCACAGGCAAGAGCCTCCAGTGGAGGAAAACCGAATCCTTCGTAAAGAGACGGGAAGGCGAGGGCCGTTGCGCCGCTCGTGATTTTCCGAAGTCTATTGAACGTGATTTCACCCGTACAGTGGATCCTCCCGGGAACCAAACTTTCAATGGAATTCCCGTTCATACCGTTGATGAACCCCTCTTTTTTACCTGTAAGGACAAGGTGGTGGGGAATCTTGCCCGCGACATTTGCAAAGGCGAGACAGAGGGCAAGGAGGTTTTTGTGCGGCTTGAGATTGCCTACGGCAAGGAAGTAAGGAAATGGGAACACGTTTTCCTCTGATGTACCTTGAAACCATTCTGGGGCGATTCCCAGAGACGTCACTGCTGTGAAACCGGTTGGTGTGCCCACGAGTCTGTGGAATTCCCTCTCGGTGAACCGAGAGTCGAAGATGATCGCACGGGCACGAACGCGAACTCCGGTAAAGAGTATACGAGCATAGGTACGTTGCACAGGGTTAAAAATCTTCGGCAGTGCCAGATGAGCGAGATCATGCACCGTCACGAGCACCGGAACCGGAGCTGTGAGCGGGAAGACATAATGTGGAGCCCACAGCCCCTGTGTTCCTTTTACGAGCAGGGGAAGCTCCACTTGTTCATGGAGACTATAAATCTTAGATGAAGCATGGACAGAAATAGAGTTATCGGGAAGCGGAAAAGGAGGAATCCCGTTTGTGATAAGCCGAAAAAAAATATGTGGAAAAGCTTGTATGCACAAGGGGACAATGTTCCTGATATAGACGCCAATGCCTGACATGTCAGCCATGCGGCAGTCGATGCAGATGGTGGAGATGTGGTGCAATGCTGTGCTCTTTATATCGTTACTTTATTATATCATCGAATCCAGTACCAGAAAATTTTTGATAATGATTCCTTGCTGGATGTCGCTGTCTACAAAAAACTATGGCCTCTCCCAATGTATCTCATAAAGAGTTAAAAAATATACTCTTTGTGACGTGTCTTCATATGCTATGTTGATACGTATATCATATTTTATTTTGTTGATAAATTATTTATAATATGATTACTCATAATATTGATGTGACGCTAGCAAAATATTTTATTTATGAATGTTAGATGTTTTTAAATAAAATATTATTTATTATAGTAATACCATTTATGTAATAAGGTATGTTATTTAGGTACGTTGCAACTTATAATTTATAGTATGTTTTTTGTTGTATAAATATATTTATATATATTAGATATTAGAGGTAAAGTTGAAATTTGTATTCTTTAATTGTAGAAAGAAATTTTTTATTAAGGATAATATCATTGTGTTTTTTTAATGTAAATTAATTTATTATTTTGTTTCAAAATGTTGATTTCTCTGTGTAGTGTTAATGGTTTATTTATATAGAATTCATTACAGAAAATATTATATATGTTGTTATGGGTATGACTGGTGGTTACGTCAAGAGAATCTAATATTACATTGTATATAAGATCGTTTGTAAATATATTGTTTTTATTTTTTTCTATATTTTTAAATTTTTCCCTGTGAATAATTTTAAATTTATCAGAAAGATATACTGCAAATGGTATCTCAACCATATTGCGATTAAAATCTTTAATATTTAAAGAGCGAGGTTTTCCAATGTCTTCGCCATGATCTGAATAATATATGATTACGCAAGGAGAGTTTTTTTCTTGTTTAATTATGTTTTTTATTTTTGATAAAACCATATCTGTAAATTTAATGCTTGAAATATATTCATCGATTGTGTTATGATTACTTTTTTCATACTCGTCTGTATATCTGAGACGATATGGGAAATGACTCCCGTATAAATGAATGAAAAAAACATTTGTTTTATTTTTATCTCTATTGATGAAATACTGATTAAATAATTCAGGAATATTTCCATCATTAATCGCTGAGTAATCAAATTTTGATAAATCTGTAATTGATATATCTGAATTTATAAAGTTTGTTATTTTACAAGATTCTCCAAGAATTCGTATAAAAGGACTTCCATATTTTGATTGATTTGAAATCCAGTAGGTTTCTACTCCTAGTTTGTTTAATACATCTATAACAGAGAATGAATTTGTAAAATTTTTATTGTTATAGCTGTTTGCATAGCTCAATGAAATTGGAACGCATGAACTTGTCATCGTATCATAACTTACTGCAAATGGAAATTTTATCCATTCAGCTCTGTCTAATTCTGGCGTCGTTACACTATTGGAATATCCAAAAGATGACATGTAATTTCTATTTGCACTTTCACCAATAACAACAATGATATTATAATTTTTATTATTTATCTTGAAGTCAATGGATTCAAGATAGCGTTTAGCATCTTCTCTATCTGAATAAAATCTATTCAATTCGTGGTTTCTTAATTTATTTCCTTTGTATATAATATAGCAAATATTATTGTATGGGGTTATAAAAAGGCATATGGCGATAAGTGTATATGATTTTTTGAATTTGTATTCAAATGGTTTTGACATATAAATAAAAGTACCAACCAGAATAAGAATAAATAAGCAATATTTATATTCAATAAAAAACGACAAGGATTCAATGATATCACTATCAAGAAAAGCACATACATCATAGAGAGTAAATGCTCTACCAAAATTAAAAAATACAAAACCAAAAAATAAGATGATTGTGTATATAGTGAAGTAAAAATACTTAATTGTATTTGGTATTTTTACAAAGAAGCATAAAAAAATAATACCAAAAAGTGAAATGAAGTGTAAACAGCTATGTTCCCTTAATAGGGCGTAAAAGCAAACATATTGTAATAATGTAATAAAAAAACAAAGTATAATACCATAAATATCTTTACGAAATAAGCTAGTTTTGTATAAAGAATATATCATATATACCTTCCAAACAATATTTTATACCTTGTAATTTTTACATTAAGATGCTTTTAGAAATGTAAGTTTAAACATTAGGGGCCGTCTCTAAATAAAGACTTTTTGCCTTCCTATTGGTTAACTGTTTGCA
>OGZN01000059.1_pt1 | contig 34916 bp, 30 predicted proteins | sample 1576801 | NCBI WGS metagenome assembly OGZN01 (sample SAMEA3541573, study PRJEB24748) | human gut metagenome | biome: human gut; feature: human-associated habitat; material: faeces | place: China | collected 2012 | reverse complement strand
CGTCCGATATGCCTGCCCACTTCCGCCTGTACTGAAACATACACAACAGATGACGGAATCAATATGCTGGATCCGGGAAAGACACCTCATGAAAATGTACAGTTCCTTCTGGTACTGGCATGTATCCTGAAAGCCGTAGATACCCATGCAGATCTGCTTCGTCAGAGTGCATCCGATGTCGGCAACGATCACAGACTGGGAGCTAACGAGGCACCCCCTGCCATCATTTCCGTATTCCTGGGCGAAACGGGCAGTTAGGCCGTATGCTGCGTCAGGCAGGCGAACCGTTAGGCATTGCTGTCTGGCCAGTCGGGCTGGACGCTGAACCGGGCTCCAGGGCTTTTCAACAAAGCGTGATTACCGCTGAGATAGAACGCTGGCCGGAAACCGCATTAACCCGCGAGCTGGCGCGCCATCCGGCCTTTGTGAACCGCGATGTGTTCCCGATTATTGCTGACCGTCTGACTCAGAAGCAGCTTTTCGATAAGCTCCACCTGCCGACTGCACCGTGGCAGTTACTTGCCGAACGCAGCGAGTGGCCTGCGGTGTTTGATCGTTTAGGTGAGCTGGCGATTGTTAAGCGTCGCACTGGTGGTTATGACGGTCGCGGTCAATGGCGTTTACGCGCAAATGAAACCGAACAGTTACCGGCAGAGTGTTACGGCGAATGTATTGTCGAGCAGGGCATTAACTTCTCTGGTGAAGTGTCGCTGGTTGGCGCGCGCGGCTTTGATGGCAGCACCGTGTTTTATCCGCTGACGCATAACCTGCATCAGGACGGTATTTTGCGCACCAGCGTCGCTTTTCCGCAGGCCAACGCACAGCAGCAGGCGCAAGCCGAAGAGATGCTGTCGGCGATTATGCAGGAGCTGGGCTATGTGGGCGTGATGGCGATGGAGTGTTTTGTTACCCCGCAAGGTCTGTTGATCAACGAACTGGCACCGCGTGTGCATAACAGCGGTCACTGGACACAAAACGGTGCCAGCATCAGCCAGTTTGAGCTGCATCTGCGGGCGATTACCGATCTGCCGTTACCGCAACCAGTGGTGAATAATCCGTCGGTGATGATCAATCTGATTGGTAGCGATGTGAATTATGACTGGCTGAAACTGCCGCTGGTGCATCTGCACTGGTACGACAAAGAAGTCCGTCCGGGGCGTAAAGTGGGGCATCTGAATTTGACCGACAGCGACACATCGCGTCTGACTGCGACGCTGGAAGCCTTAATCCCGCTGCTGCCGCCGGAATATGCCAGCGGCGTGATTTGGGCGCAGAGTAAGTTCGGTTAACTGGTGCTCTATTCTTGCCGGATGCGGCGTAAACGCCTTATCCGGCCTACCGATCCGGTACCCATTGTAGGCCTGATAAGATGTGACGCCCATAACCTTAACCCCCATAACACCCTATGAGTTTCCCAGAACTGTTCGCCATTGCCGTTGCACTGGCCATGGATGCTTTCGCCGTGTCGGTCTGTGCGGGCTGCGCCCTCAAACGGGTGACGGCCGTGCATTTTTTGCGCCTTTCGCTGACGTTCGGCTTTTTCCAGTTCCTGATGCCCGTGATCGGATGGGCCCTTGGCTTGACCGTGCGCGGATTCATCGAATCGTGGGATCACTGGATCGCCTTCGCGCTGCTGGCATGGATCGGCGGCAACATGATCCGGGGCGGCGGAGACGATTCCGAAGACGGGGAAAGCTGTTCGGTTGATCCCACCAAAGGACGCAAGCTGCTCATCCTCGCGGTGGCGACCAGTATCGACGCCCTGGCCGTGGGGCTTTCCTTCTCGCTCCTCAACATAAACGTATGGGGGCCGTCCACCCTGATCGGCGTGGTCTGTGCCGTCATCACGGCCCTTGGCCTGCTGGCGGGAAAAGGGCTCGCACATGCGGACATTTTTGGCCGACGCGCCGAACTTGTGGGCGGCTGCGTCCTTATCGGCATCGGCCTGAAAATCCTTTATGAGCACGGCGTACTGAGCTGACGCCCTAACGCTCTTTCCGTGAACGGCCGCAAAGGGGCGGCCATTTCCCCGGAGTGTTTTCATGACTACCGAAACCGCGCACCACGAAGCGCATTCCGAAAAACAACACGCGGCCCTCTCGTCTTTGTTCTGGGCGCTGTTCCTGACGCTCATCAAGCTCGGAGCCGGGCTCGCCACCAACAGCCTCGGTATCCTTTCCGAGGCCCTGCACAGCAGCCTTGACCTTGTAGCCGCGGGCATCACCTTCTTCGCCGTCCGCGTCGCGGCCCGCCCCGCAGACGAAACCCATCCCTATGGCTACGGCAAGATCGAAAACCTTTCCGCGCTGGCGGAAACGGTCCTGCTGCTCGTCACCTGCGGCTGGATCGTGCACGAAGCCGTCAACCGGCTCTTCTTCGACGCCCCCGAAATCACCCCGTCATGGTGGGGCGTGATCATCATCCTCATTTCCCTGCTCGTGGACGTCAACCGGGCCGCCATGCTCCGCCGCGTCGCCCAAAAGCACAAAAGCCAGGCGCTGGAAGCCGACGCCCTGCATTTCACCACGGACATCTGGTCCTCCGGAGTCGTGCTCGTCGGCCTGCTTTGCGTGCAGGCCAGCGAATACCTTCCGGCGGACAGCCCTTTCCGGGGCATTTTGCATATGGCGGACGCCATCGCCGCGCTGTTCGTTTCGGGCATCGTCGTCGTTGTGGGCTTCCGGCTCTCCCGCCGGGCCGTGACCATGCTGCTTGACGGGGGCGGCAAGGAACATTCCGAGGCCCTGGAACAGGCTCTCGCCAAGCAGCTCCCCCTCTGCCGGGTGCGCCGCCTGCGCGTGCGCGAAAGCGGTGCCGACGTGTTTATGGACATCACGATCGAAGCCCCCGCCACCCTGCGCCTCGACGCCGCACACGACGTATCCTGCGTGATTGAGGACATCGCGCACGAAATCGTACCCTCCGCCGATATTACCGTACACGTCGAACCCGCGCAGGAAGAAACGGAAAGTATGCTCCAGCTCGTCCGCACGGTTGCCGCCGCGCACAAGCTTTCCGTCCACAACCTGATCCTTTCCGAACAAAGCGGAGGGCTCCTCGTGTTTCTGCATGTGGAGGCGTCTCCGGATATGACGCTGCGCGAAGCCCACGAATACGTCGTGATGTTCGAGAAAGCCCTCGGCAAGCGCCTCAACACAACCCGCATCGAAACGCACATCGAGCCGGAAGATCGCCTCTGCGCTCCGGAAAACGCCCTGCCCTTCGACGCGGATCTCCATTATGTGCGCGCCGCCGTGGACAGCATACTCCCGGAATTTCCGATGGTGTCCAATGTGCACGACCTGCGCCTGACGCATATGGGCGGGACGCCGCTGGTCAGCTTCCACTGCATCATCGACGGCGATCTGTCCCTTGCCGCCGCCCACGATGTCGCCACGGACATGGAACGCCGCCTCCGCACCTGCGCACCCAAGCTCGACCGCATCCTCATCCACACCGACCCGTCCGCCCTTATCGTCATGCCTGAGGAGAGATAGCGGCGCTTGCCTTAACCTGTTTGGGAAAGACGAAAGACAGACGACAAAAAACGGAGGACGCAGAAACGTCCTCCGTTTTTCATTCAGGAAAGCTGGGAGCAGGGATTCAATAAGGCCAAAGTGTTGCTGGAGGGGGTCCGGGGAGGGAGCACTTTTTCAAAACGCCCTCCTCCGCTCCTCTTGAAAAACTTACACGACCCCGTGTTCGCCGGGGCGCTCGTATTCCACCTTCTTGCGGGCCACCATATACTGGCGGGTATCGCCGAGCAGGAGCAGGATCGGGTTGGAGACGAAGACGGAAGAGAACGTACCGATAAACACGCCGAGGCTCATGGTCAGCGCAAAGTCGTGGATCGCACCGCCGCCAAGGATCGTCAGGCTCAGGGCGGCGATCAGGGTCGTCGCCGAGGTCATGATCGTACGGCCAAGGGTCTGGTTCACGCTCAGGTTGATGATGTCGGCCAACGGGGCGGGGTTGTCTTCCGGCTGGTTCTGGAGGTTTTCGCGGATACGGTCATACACGATGATGGTGTCGTTGAGCGAGTAGCCCACGAGCGTCATCAGCGCCGCGATGATGTTCAGGTCGATCTCTTTGCCCATCATCGCCAACAGCCCCAAGGTGATCAGGACGTCGTGCAAAAGCCCCACGATGGCGCCGAGGGCATAATTCAACTTGAGCTTCCAAGAAATGAGCAAGGTCAGCGCCAAGGCACCGATCACCCGGTATACCATGTCCATCCCGAGGAAGCCCATGACGTACATGGCCGAACCGAGAACCGCCGCCATGAGCGCGGCGATCATCCAGCGCTGTTCGAAGCGCCCGGAAATGTACACGGTAATCAGCAGGATGGCGAAATACATGGCCTCAAGCGCCGCATTCCGCAAATCCGCGCCGACCTTGGGCCCCACCATCTCCAGACGCTGGATGCTGGCCGGGTTGCCGGCAAAACTCTTTTCCAGCGAGGAAAGGATATTGCTGCGGATGCCTTCGCTGGTCAGGTTCGGCGTGGAAAAACGGACCAGATAATCGCGCCCGTCCTCGCCGTACTGCTGGATAGCCAGGCCGGGCAGTTCCATCTCGGCCAGCGATTTTTTGATATCTTCGTCGGCCACCGGCTTTTCAAATTGAAGCTGGACCGCCGCGCCGCCGGCAAAGTCGACGCCATACCGCAGGCCGCCATTCATAAAAATGGTGATCAGCCCCACCAAAATAAGAAGCGCAGACAGACCGTAGGCATAATGCCGCATACCTACGAAATCTATTTTTGTCTGCTTGCTGAATATATGAAGACTCATGCCAGAACTCCTCGTATCTTAAAGCTCGAGATACATCCAACGACGGATACGCACCAGCCGGGCGGCTAGATGCTGAGCTTCTTCCCGTCGTTTCCACCAAGCCAGAGCCCAAACGCCGTGCGCGAGACGAAAATGGCCGTAAACATGGACGCCACGATACCGAGGCTCAAGGTTACGGCGAATCCCCGCACGGGGCCGGTGCCAAACTGATACAGGATGGCGGCGGCAATGATGGTGGTCAGGTTGGAGTCCACAATGGAAATGGTCGCGCGATCAAACCCCACGGCCACGGCCTCAAGCGGTTTCAGGCCTTGCCGTATCTCTTCGCGGATACGTTCAAAAATAAGCACGTTGGCGTCCACGGACATGCCGATGGTCAGCACGATGCCCGCAATGCCCGGCAGGGTCAGGGTCGCGCCGAAGGCGGCGAGCCCGGCCATGAGCATGGTGATCGTGAAGACCAGCATGACGTCGGCCAGCAGCCCGGCCAGCCCATAGTACAACGGCATCACGACCATGACGGCGATGCCGCCCACCGCGGCGGCCAAAATGCCGCTCTCGATGGATTCCTTCCCGAGGGAAGGGCCGACCGTGCGTTCTTCAAGCACGGTCACGGGCGCGGGAAGCGAGCCAGCACGCAGCACGATGGCAAGGTCCTGCGCCTCGGTGGGCGTGAAACTGCCGGTGATGCTGGCCTTGCCGCCGCCGATGCGGCTCTGGATGGTGGGGGCGCTGTGCACCTTGCCGTCAAGCACGATGGCCATACGCTTATGGATGTGCTCGCCGGTGATGCGCTCGAACATGGCCGCGCCGCGCGAGTTGAAGGAAAGCCCGACGCTCGGCTTGTTGTCGCGGTTGTCGAAGGTGGGACGGGCATCAGCCACGTCCTCGCCGGTCATGAGCGGTTCCTTGTCCAGCGCGATCATGCTTTCGGAGGTGGAACCGTCGGGACGGACCGTCACCATGGGGAACAGGGCCACACCGGGAGGCAGGATACCCTGCGGGTTCACGTCGTCGCGCACGAGGTGGAACGTCAGCTGGGCGGTTTGGCCCACAAGCTGGATGGCGCGCTTGGAATCGGTCAGGCCGGGCAACTGGATCTGAATGCGGAAATCGGCCTGCTTGCGGATATCCGGTTCGGCGACGCCGAACTGGTCGATACGGTTGCGGATGGTGCGGACAGCCTGATCAAGGGCCATTTCCTCGATCTTCGCTTTGGCGGCGGGCGTAAAGGCCGCCGTAAAACGCAGCCCTCCGCCTTCCACCTGTGTGGGCGAGTCAACGGCAAGCTGCGGAAAATCTTTGGAGAGCAGCTCCTGGAGCTCGGTCCGCTGTTCGGCTCTGGGCAGCAAAAATTCAAGGCGATTGTCCGGGGTCAGGCGCGAGCGCAGGACGGTGATCCCCTTTTCGGAAGCCTGAGCGCGCAGCTCCTGCCCGGTCAGCGAAAGGGAATTGCTTACGGCTTTGTCCACTTCCACGCCAAGGGTCAGGTGCATCCCGCCCTTCAAGTCAAGCCCGAGGCTTATCCGCGCGTCCGGCAGCAGATTGCCCAGAGACGATCCGCCGACGCCCGGCAGGCTCGGCAACACATAAACGATGCTGGCCAACAAAACCAGCAGCGAGACGACTATCCGCCAACTCAACGATTTCATGGTGTTCCCCTGAGAGCATCAGATTCGGCCCATCCGCCCGCCCCCCGGCCGGATCTGCACTGTCGTTATGCGTACGGCCCCTGTTTTCCCCGATGAGGCCATACGGCGCGGAACGCTCCGCGCATAAAATGAAGAAAGGCAGACATACGCCCGCCGGGATCGACGGAACGCATGTCTGCCGGCAAAGCAAAAGAACCTACTTCTCTTCCTTCACGGCCTTGGAACGGGGATCCATCACGCTCACGACATAGGCGCGGCCGAGGCTTACCGTGGTGCTGCCGAGATCAATGGAGAGGATGTCGCCGTCGATGTCCACGACACGGCCCACGAGGCCGCCGGTGGTCAGGACCTGATCACCCTTCTTCAGAGCTTCCAGCATGGCTTTATGCTGCTTGGCGCGTTTCTGCTGGGGACGGATGAGCAGGAAGTAGAAGATGGCGAGCATGGCGATAAGAGGAACAAACTGCATGAGGGCGTCAGCGCCGCCAGCCTGACCGGCACCGGCCGTACCCATCGCATGAGCAACAGAAGCAAACATGAGGCCTCCTGGGGCAAAAAGGGGTTAAAGACATAGTGAAAGAAGGCCCATAATTACGGCTAGGGCCACAAAATCCATATACTATAGCGTCTATCCAAGCTTGGCAAGTACGGAAATCCCCGCAGCACAAGCTATTCGGGCTTGCCGGACACCGTTTTTTCAAACGCCCCCGACTTCCAGATATAACGCACGGACTTGCCCACGGGCACGTCGACGAGGCCCGCAGGCCCCCAGAAGAGCGGCCGTACATCCAATCCGTCATCTTCAAGGCAGAACATGAACGCCGGGGAAACATCCGCCGCAAGCCGCTGCCCTGAGGCCAAAAAATCGGAAAGCTGCGGGTCATCCGGCGGATTGGCCGGCACGAATCCACCGGTAGCGTCTTCCTGCCAGAGCTCAAGGGCGCACATGGCGCCCCCGTCCGTCCCTAGTGCGGCAAGCAGCCTGTCCCCTCCCCGGAAGACACGCAGCCCCACCCGCGTCTCGCCAAAAGGCCGCGATACCAGTACGAGGCGATCGGCGTCGAACCGCTCCACCTCCCAAAATTCGCTTGCCCCCTGCTCGATCAGCCGGAGCTTTTCATCTTCGGAAAGGCCTTCCGGCGTGTTTTCAAACAAGGTGATCGGCAACTGGGCAAAAATATCCAACGCCGTCAGTTCCCGCGCCTGCACGGACCGCGCCGACAGCAAGAGACAGGCCGCGCACAGCAGCATCCAGAATCCGTCTTTCATTTTCCGCTCCGTCATGCGTTCCCCCCGCCCTCCGGCGGCGTCCGATGCAACGCATGAAAGCACGCCGGACCATCCATATCCACAGGAAAAGTGCCTTTTTCCGTTTTCAGGGCCCGTTCCCGCTCGACAAAACGGGCGAGCGTCATGCCCTTGAGAAACATCCGCATGTGATCATCCAGCTCCCGCCAGAACCATCTTGTGGGGCAGACGCCTTCCCGTTCGCAGCTTTTTGCCCCGTGCAGGCATTCCACCGGAGAGATGTGCCCTTCCAAACGCTCGAAGACCTCGTCCATACGGATGGCGTCCGGGGATTTCGCAAGCGCATAGCCGCCCTTGGCCCCGCGTGCGGAACGCAAAATGCCCGCAGGGCGCAAGACGCGTACGATCTGCTCGAGATACTTGACGGAAACGCCTTCCTCGCGGGCGATTTCCGCCAACTGGACACAGGACCCCGCAGGCCGTCCCGCCAAATTGATCAAAAAACGGAGCCCGTATCGGGTGCGAGTCGAATAACGCATGCTTTCCCCCTAAAGGACCACACCCTCCGGATCGGCTCAGATCTCTCCAAGAGCCTGATCGAGATCCTCAAGAATGTCGTCGATGTGTTCGATACCGATGGACAACCGGATCAGTTCCGGCGGCAATCCCGCGTCACGCTGCTGTTCTTCGCTGAGCTGCGCGTGACTTGTGCTCGCTGGATGGAGCGCAAGGCTCTTGGCATCGCCCACGTTGGCGAGATGCGAAAAGAGGCCGAGTTTTTCGATGAACCGCTGGCCAGCAGGCTGGCCTCCCTGAATCCCGAAAACGACCATGCCCCCGAACCCGTTGCGCAGCATACGGCAAGCCGCGGCATGGGCGGGATCGTCGGGCAGCCCCGGATAGCGGACCCACGCCACTTTCGGGTGCTGCTTGAGATGATAGGCGACCTTCAGCGCATTGGCGCAGTGCCGCTCCATGCGCAGCGGCAGGGTTTCCAGCCCCTGCAGGATCATCCACGCATTGTCCGGCGCAATGCAGGCCCCAAGATTCCGCAGGGGGACCAGCCGCATCCGCGTGATGAACGGCGGATACCCTTCCGGCAGATCATATCCCCATCGCAAGTAATGATAACTGGCATCGGGCTCGACGTACAGAGAGAAACGGCTGTCCGTCCAGTCAAATGTGCCGCCGTCCACGACGATGCCGCCGAGAGCCGTGCCGTGCCCCCCAAGCCATTTCGTCAATGAATGCACTACAATATCAGCACCATGCTCAAAAGGCCGAAGCAGATACGGCGTGGCGAAGGTCGCGTCCACAACCAGGGGCAGCCCATGCCGCTTGGCGATGGCGGATACCGCATCCAGATCCGCGACGTCCAGCGCGGGGTTGCCGATGGCCTCCACGTACAAGGCGCGCGTCCGCCCGTTGACGGCGGCTTCCATCTTGTCAAAATCCTGCGGCTTCACGAAGCGTGTGGAGATCCCGAACTGGGGCAGGATGTCGTTGAACAGGGTGAACGTTCCGCCGTACAGGTTGTTCGCCGAGACGATTTCGTCCCCCTGCTTCGCCAGATTGACGATCGTCGAAAAAATGGCGGACGTACCCGACGCCGAAGCCAACGCCCCGACACCGCCCTCCAACAGGCTCATACGTTCTTCCAGCATGGCCTGCGTGGGGTTGCCGAGCCGCCCGTAGACATTCCCCTGTTCGGCAAGGCCAAAAAGTTTGGCGGCGTGCTCCGCGCTCTTGAAGAGGTAGCTGCTGGTCCGGTAGACCGGGACTCCCCTCGACAGCGTCGTAGGATCAGGATGTTGCCCGCCATGAACGGCGAGCGTTTCAAAACGGATAGGCATTATTGTCCTCCGTACCCGGCACAAGGCCGGAACCGTCGTTTCGGGAAAATGTCCTGAGGCGGCCCTCCCCGGGCCCCCGCGCATACCGGGCGGCATCCTCCCCTTGGAGAGGATCTCCGTACCTATTCCTCAAATGGCTTCGGATGCGTCCCGGCCTGAAAGCCGTTTCCGCATCCAGCCGCCCCCGGAGCCCCGGCTCGGAAACACTCCGCGCAGCGCCTTTCACTGATTCCGCATATGGGACGCCGACCCGTCAAGCCTATCCCGTACCCCAGCGTGACGGCCCCGTTTTTTTCCGAGGACGGACTTAATCCCTGTCTGTGGGGATATCGTCAAGGCGGTATGGCGTCGCCTGATACACGCAATAGTTCAACCAGTTGGAATAGAACAAATGGGCATGGGCCCGCCAGCTGACCAGCGGGGGCCGTGTCGCATCGTCACCGGGGTAGTAATGTGCCGGAGGCGCGATCTCCATCCCCTTGGCCACATCCCGCCGATACTCCGCATCCAGCGTATCCCGGTCGTACTCAAGATGCCCTGTGATGAACATGCTCCGCCCGTCGAGCGTACCGGCCACAAGCACCCCGGCCTCATCCGACTCGGCCAGAATCTCCAGCGTGGGGATCTTGGCAATGTCTTCGCCCCGGACTTCAGTGTGCCGGGAATGCGGCGCATGGAACACATCGTCGAATCCCCGGAACAGCTGATTCGTGGGATCATTGATGGTGTGGCTGAAAATACCGGAAAGCTTGCGCGGAAGCCCGTACTTCGGGATGCCGTAATGATGGTACAGACCCGCTTGTGCGCCCCAACATATATACAACGTAGCGTGCACGTGCTTTTTCGCATAGTCCATGATGCCGACGAGCTCGTCCCAGTAGTCGACTTCCTCAAAGGCGAGCTGTTCCACCGGCGCGCCGGTGATGATCATGCCGTCGAACGAGCTGTCGCGCACCTGAGAAAACGTCTTATAGAAACGCTCAAGATGCTGCGGCGCGGTATTTTTGGATTCGTGCCCCTCAGCCCGCAGAAGCGTCACGTTCACTTGCAGGGGCGTATTGCCGAGCAGGCGCAGCAACTGCGTTTCCGTGGCGATCTTGGTCGGCATCAGGTTAACGATGGCAATCTCCAGAGGCCGGATGTCCTGACGGTTGGCGCGGCCTTCCGTCATGACAAAAATGTTTTCGCCTTCCAGTATCGGGCGGGCAGGCAAATCTTCAGGAATCTTAATGGGCACGGGAAACACTCCTTCGCGGCGATAAAGGTACGCCGACTTCCCTACTCAATTGATATGGATTCTGTCAAGCCGGGCAATCGGTCGCCGATTTCTACCCTATTTGCCAAACTTGGCAATCCCGTTACGCACCCTCCTTGATTTTATATGCAAGGCGGAGCATACTCGGAACGATTATGTTCAAACTCGTGTCTGCCGTAAGGCACAACCTTTTGTAAGGAGCGTTTTTCAATGCGTCTGCTCAGAGCTTTCCTCGTCCTTTCCCTTCTGCTGCTGCCCCAGATGGCCAACGCCGAAACCTTGATGATGGCGACCACCACCAGCACGCAGGACACCGGCCTTCTGGAATATCTCCAGCCCATCTTCAAAAAGGACACGGGCATCGATCTGAAATGGATTTCCGTAGGCACGGGCAAAGCCCTCGCCCACGGCAAAGACTGCGACGTCGACGTGCTGCTCGTACACGCCCCCGCCCTTGAGGAAAAGTTCGTGGCCGACGGCTTCGGCGTGGACCGCCATCAGGTGATGTACAACGACTTCGTGCTGATCGGACCCGCCGCCGACCCGGCCGGCGTCAAGGGCAAAGACATCCCCACCGCCCTGAAGACCTTCGCCGAAAAGAAGATCCCCTTCGTGAGCCGCGGCGACAACTCCGGCACGCACAACACCGAAAAGCAGCTGTGGAAAGTCGCCGGCATGGAAGTGCCCGGCAAGGACGCCACGTGGTACATTGACGCCGGCCAGGGCATGATGGCCACCATCCGCATCGCCGCCGAAAAAGACGGCTACACCGTGACCGACCGCGGCACCTACATCAAGTACAATGCCGCCGCCAAGGGCGATGCGCCCCTGAAGATCCTCGTCGAAGGCGACAAGGCCCTCCTGAACCAGTACAGCGTCATGATGGTCAACCCCGCCAAGTGCCCGAAGGTCAAGCAGGAAGCCGCCAAGAAGTTCATCAACTGGTGGATCAGCCCCAATACCCAGAAGGCCATCGCCAGCTTCCAGCTTGAAGGCAAGCAACTCTTCTTCCCCAACGCCAAGGCCGGAAAATAGCCTCGATTGATTTTGAATGGGCGGAGCATATCGGGGAAGGGAGGGAAAAGCCTTCTGAAGGAAGGGGGGGAGCCCCCCCACGCTTTCCCTCCCTTCCCCAACTCCGCCAGTGCGCCCCCTCTCTTTCCGCCAAGCGTTTATACTTACCGAATCCCTTCCCCCGCATCCCTTGAAGCCCCTTTCTCTTCAAAGACGCATTTCATGGAGAACGGGGTTCTCGGCCTTGGAACATTTCAAAACGGAACTGTTCCATTTTCCGTGTATCCACCTGATCTTCTTCCTTTCCGCTGAACCGAACTCCCGTCGCGCGGCCTCCCCACCAGTCAAAAGCCTTTGAAAGGAGATAGGAGGGGGTCCGGGGTAAGGAAGAGGGAAGCTTCTCTCAGAAAGTTTCCCTCCCCCACTCTCCCTCTCCTCCCCCCTCCACGCACAAAAAAAGGGAGCCCCCGCAAGGGACTCCCTTTTTCCACAGGTAAAACTGCCAGAGAAACGCTTAGTGGGGGCCGCCCACCAGAATCAGCGGAACTTCAGGGATATAGGTACAAATGAGCAGGACGATAAGCATCAGGGCGATCATGGGCAGAGCCTGACTGGCGATGTTCTCGAGCTTCGCCTTGGCGACGCCGCTGGCCACGAAGAGGTTTACACCCACGGGCGGCGTGATGAAGCCGATGGCAAGGTTGACCACAATGATGACGCCGAAGTGCAGCGGCGATACGCCCACGCCCGTCACGATGGGCAGCAGGATGGGCACGAGGATAACGATGGCCGCCAACGCTTCCATGAACGTGCCGACGATGAGCAGGAGCACGTTGATGAGCATCAGGATGACGATCTTGTTCTCGGAGAAGCTCAGGATGGCCCGGGCCACAGTGCCGGGCACGTCTTCGATGGTCATGATGTTCCCGAACAGGGTCGCCATGGCCATCAGCACGATAATGACGGCGGAAGTCTCGCAGGACTCAATGCACGAGTTGATAAGGCACTTGAAATCCATTTCCTTATACAGGAACAGGCCCACGATCAGACCGTAGAAGGCGGCGATGGCCGCGGCTTCGGTCGGGGTCATGATGCCGCCGTAGATGCCGCCGAGCACGATGACCGGAACCATCAGCGCCCACTTGGCGTCCCAAGCCGCGTGCATGAGGGTCCGTGCATTGCGGACCTTTTCCTGACCGCGCCACCCCTTCTTGCGGGAATACCAATAACAGTAGCTCATAAGCACGATGCCCACCATGATGCCGGGCACGATACCGCTCATGAACAAGTCGCCGATGGAGACCTGCGCGGAGATGCCGTACACCACAAAGGGGTTGCTCGGGGGGATCATGACGCCCACGCAACCGGCGGCCGCAACGAGGGCAGCGGAAAAATACTTGTCGTAACCGCGCTCCACCATCGCGGGGATGGTGAGCGCGCCGATGGCCGCCACGGTGGCGGGGCCGGAACCGGAGATCGCGCCGAAGAACATGCAGGTCACAATGGCGGTGAGGCCGATACCGCCATAGGTGCCGCCGACGATTTCGTCGGCAAGGGACAGCAGACGGTGGGAAAGCCCGCCCGCGCCCATGAATACACCCGCCGCGATAAAGAACGGGATAGCCATAATGGGGAAGCTGTCGATGGACGTAAAGGCCACCTGAGCCATGTATTCGATAGGGAGGGTGTCCGCGCAGATGATGGTCGCCAGCGTGGACAGGCCGAGGCTGATGGCCACGGGCACGCCGATGGCGCACAGCACGATGAAATAACCGAACAACGCGGGCAGCGGTTCGATGTAGTCACAGAAAATGACCGGCGAAGCGATGACGAAAACCGCTATGAGGCCGATCAGGGTATCCACCAACCCGCAAACCTTGACCTGCTTGTAGAGAGACTGGAGCAGGCGGAAACACATGAGCCCGAAGCCGAAAGGCAGGATCAGATAAGGGATGAGGAAGGGGATGCGCAGGGCCGTAGTATGCTGCGGGTATTCCTGCAGCCGTTCGATCTGGCCCCAGCCGTAGTAGGCGATGGTGGCCGTCAGGATGAAGAACAGCACCTCGACCACGATCCAGCTGATCTGCTGCAAGCGCGGGGGCAGATGATCGTAGAGCATGTCCACCCGGATGGACGAACGCTTTTTGATGGCGACGCTCAGGGCGAGGTAGGAAATCCAAATAAAGATGTAGCGGGAAAGCTCTTCAGTCCATACGGCGGCACCGGCGCGCTCAATGAACTGCGTGATGATGTAACGGTAAATAACCTGCCATGTGATGAACAGGGTAATGGACAGCAGGCCGGTGACGAGGAACATCTTCTCAAAGTTTTCGTCGAGCCAGTGCAGTACGCCCTGCTTGGAAGCGTTGGTCTTTTCCATGCGAGATTCCTGTGGTGTAAGAGAAAAAGAGCCGGCCTGCGGCAAGAACATGCCGCAGGCCGAGCATCAAAGGACTTACTTCTGGGTATCGGCGATCAGCTGCAGCAATTCGGCCGGGATTTCCTTGGCGAACTGTTCACGCACGGGAGCGGTCCTGTCATACAGTTCCTTGCGCTGTTCGGGCGTCAGCATCGTGATTTCGATGCCCTTGGCCTTGAACGCGTCCCAAGCCTTCTTTTCGAGCTTCACGGATTCGGCGCGCTGCCATACGGTGGCTTCCTTCGCCGCTTCAGTGATGATCTGCTGCTGTTCGGGGGTCAGGCTGTCCCACTTTTTCTTGTTCATCAGCAGGATGTGCATGGAATAGTTGTGCTCGGAGTCCATGGCGTACTTGAGGACTTCGGTGTGCTTGGCGTCGTTCAGCAGCGAGAAGGTGTTGCCTTCGGCGTCGACGGTGCCCTGCTGGATGGCGGTGTAGGTTTCACCCCACGCCACGGGAGCGGGGTTCATGCCCAGCTCGGTGGCCACGGCCACTTCTACGGGCGAGTCGGTCGTACGAACCTTCAGGTTCATAAGATCCTTGACTTCCTTGAGGGGCTTCTTGGCGGACACGAAGTTGCGGTAACCGAATTCGCTGAACATGATGGTCTTCAGGCCGATGCTTTCGGAAACTTTGTCGAGGGCCTTGCCAAGTTCGCCGTCGTCAAGAGCCTTGTAAAGCTTTTCCTGATTGGCGGGAGAGGTCACATAGGGAAGGTCGATAGCCATGTAGGATTTCGAGAAACTCGCGAGGTTCGGCGTGGAGCTGGAGGACATATCCAGCGTCCCGGCCTGGGCGGCTTCCGTGGTCACGCGGTCGCTGCCGAGCTGGCAGTTGGGGAAGAGCTGGATGCGGATCTTCTTGTTGCTCTTCTTTTCGACAAGCTCCTTGAACTTCTCATAGCCGACAGTCACGTTGTTGCCCGGAGCCATAGGGTGGCCAAGGCGCAGGGTAAGCGGTTTTTCAGCTCGCGCATTATTGGCCATGCCGAGGACCATGCACGAGGAAGCCAAAAGGGCAGCTACGGTGTACAGTACTTTTTTCATCACACGTCTCCTTACGTGAAAAAAAGTATTCCCGCCAACGGGTATGATGCTTGTTGTACACCAGCCACAGAAAAAAAGGGAAGCCCCCCTCATTTATCAAAAAATGTACCAGAGTTGAGTACGCGATCAGTTTTTTCCGGCGTACCTCAAATGTCTACTTTCCACAGTTTATAAGTGATTTTGGTGTATTGTCTGACCATTCCGGAACATATTGAAAATATTAAAATACTTCATATGCGTACTCAAAAAATGAATGTCGACTTTATACTCTTAGGGAGTATACTCGCTAAAAGAAATTATGATTCCAATATATTACGATATCAAAAAAAATATTTTCAAAAAAATTGTGAAATTATGCCTTTTCTCTACCATAAACGCCCTGAAACGGCATTTTTCCACACTTCTCGGCATCCCCTTTTTCTCACTTTGCTGTTCCAGAAACACATTATTTATTTTATTTCAGCGTGATATGAAAAACACAGTCTTCATCAGGGGCTTCATGGGCTCCGCGCCCTCATGGATACCGTCATTTTTTAGGGAGAAAATCATACCCTGATTGCAACAAAAAGAACAAACGGCGCATCACAAAAAGCATTCCCCTCCTGCAACATCCTATAAGGACAAAATAAAAGGCCCATCGGCATAGCGAATGCCGATGGGCCTTCAGTGTTCGTGGGCTTAGCAGGCAACTAATCCTTAAAAGGACAATCCGCCGCGCTCCTTCCCTCAATGACGCCAAGAGCCGCGCCCGGAGCGACAGGCTTATGGCCTGATGCCTTAAATACTTTCCGGGTCAGGCTGTCGTCCACGGTCCCTTCGGGAAGCTTGTCGACACTGATGATCCCTTCTTGGTGGAGGAAAGCCACCACTTCATCGATGTTCGCCTTCTCGCGCTCCCCAAAGTAGAAGTTCATCCACTCGCGGACAAGGTTGGGAGAGTTGGCCGGAACCTTGCCGAATACGGAATACCACAGCACCCGCTTGGGAACGCCGGTGGCGTACTGGGAAACCATATTGATGACCTGTTCCCAATTGTCGGGGTTCAGCATGAACAACTGGGCTTCCAGATCCGAACGCAAATAGCCTTCTGCGACTTTGGGATGTTTCTCCATGAAATCAGAACGCATGACCACTATGCCGAGGTCCTCGTTGTCACAGGCGGACCCATCGGCGACAATCTTCCCCACGCCTTCGCCGACCTCGGAAGCCAGCCCGGAAAGCGTAGGCTCCCAAAGCGACGCCGCATCAAGCTTGCCCGCACGGAAATTCGTGGAGATGACTTCAATGGTCTGGTTCAGGTATTCAGCGGGCTTCACCTTATACTTCTCAAAAAAACGGCGCATATACTGGTCCGAGGCGCTGCCCTTGGGAGCGGCAATGACCTTCCCGTCAAGCCAGCGGGCCAACGCTTCGTTGTCCTTGAAGTCCGGCGCGTCTTTGCGCACTAAGATGAGCGAGCAGCGGGTCCCTTCGGACATGTCCGTCGTGGACACCATCTTGACCTTGCCCTTGGCGCGCACGCACAGCACGGCGGCCGGCATGATGCTCATATAGCCGATCTGCGCCCTGTCAGCCAGCATGTTGCTGGCGACGACCGTCCCCTGCACAGCGGGGTGAAACTCGATTTCCGTCCCTTCGGGCGTATATTTCTTCCAAAGCCCCAGTTCGGCGTTGATGATCGCTTGATAGGAAATCGTATCATACGGCTGAAATCCCACCACAAATTTTTCAGCCTGCACAGGACTGGCCAACAACCCCATACAAAGGGCAAATGCCCCCAGCATCTTCGAAAAGCGTTTCATATATGCCCTCCTCAATATGAATACATACAGGCAACGCACCTCCGCGCCGCCCCAGTACCCCTTTCCGCATTGCCAAAGCGGCCTCAGCGCCTTCTCAGGCCCCTTGCGGGGACTTTTCCGGCACTCTTAAACGTATCTCAGCTTTATCCTGCTCTATCGTGTTTTTTTCTGTTCTTCAACAGGTTCCACAGCAAGGGCCCCTCCATGCCCGACAGCAAAAAAAAGCCCCGAACGAATCGGGGCTTTCTCAACATATCGCTTCAGCAACAGCAAAACACTATTTGGACTTTGCCTTGGAGGTAGATTTCTTTTGCGCTACAGAAGTGCTTTTCTTCTGTGAAGAACGCTTCTGGGCAACCTGTTTCTTTGAGGAAGGCTTCTTGCTGCTTGCCACGGAAGTCTTACTCGCCGCCTTCTTCGAGGCTACCGTCGTCCGCTTTTTGCTGGAAACAGCCTTGTGTTTCGAGCTGGACCGGCTGGACGAAAGCGTCTGCTTGCCCTTTTTCTGCGATTTGGAAACGACGTGCTTGGCCTTGCTCTGCGAAAGCGCCGCGTCGGAAGCCGTCCGGTGAAGCCGGGAAGAGCGGGATTCATACAGCGCCATCAGTTTCTGCGCGGCTTCGGCATCGGATTCCGAAATGCTCACACGGCGGGCGCCGAGGAACGTCGAACTGAAATAAGGATCGCTGAGCGAGGTGATCTCCACGCTCTTGCCGCGCCGGGGGCTGTGGATGAACTTGCCGTCCCCAACGTATATACCCGTATGATACCCACGCCGGGGATGCCTGAAAGCCACGATATCTCCGGCTTCCATTTCATCGGAATCAATAGGCGTACCCAGCACGGACTGTTCCCGCGCGGTACGCGGGAGCGAAACCCCGACGCTTTTATAGGCCCATTGCACGAAACCCGAGCAGTCGAACCCCGACATGCTGGTCCCGCCGCGAACATACGGCGTACCGATAGCCGTCTTGGCGCGCTCGACAAGGTGCACGTTCGAGAGAGGAACGCCCTCGTCCCGCATACGCGCCACCGCCGCCGAACGGTAATCGTAGGCAAAACGCTCTTCCGGGGTCATGGTCGAACGATCGGGCCCAGTCAGATTCTCGTAGTCGTTCCCAAAGGCAAACGAATCGTCGACCGCCCGCTGTTTGGGAGCACACCCCGCGAGAATAAGGCCCGTCAACAACAAAAGCCACAGGCCAGCGCGTATTTTGATACTAGGTATGTTCATTGGGCGAGGCTAGAAAATTTTTCAATACTTGTCAATATGCGTTTTTTCATAACGATATCCACGGAATAACATGTTTTTGGGTCTCGTTTTCCGGCACGCTTCCAGCGCTTTCACGGCCACACGCCACTCCGACGAGAGACTAAGCACAATCCTTCTTCCCTGTCTCTTATTTTTCTGACAAAAGAACAGACATGCCATCGTCAAACACAGGGAGGCTCCATGCGATCCTGCTTATCCGCAATCATTCCTTCTTTGGCCGCCGCACTCCTGCTCACGGCTCCGGCCTTCGCCGCTCCGGCCCAACCAGCAAAAGAAGCGGCTGTCCCCGTCCAAACCGCCGCCACGTCTTCCTACAGCGGCAACGCCAAGACGCGGATCTTTCACGTATCCGGCTGCCGTTACTTCAACTGCAAGGCCTGCACGGTGCGTTTCAAATCCGCGGAAGAGGCCCGCAGCAACGGATACAAACCCTGCAAACGCTGTTTGGCCCGCGAGGGCAAATAGGCTTTGGAAGTTTGCAGGGGTACTGGGGAGGAGGAAGTTCCGGATAAAGGCAGACCACGTTTCTCCTCTTCCCCAAACCTGCCAGCACGGGCCCTCCCTGCAAAGCCTTTCATGCGTATCGCCCTGTTCGCGGCCTTTTCCGGCGCAACTTGCCTACGGCGCGGGGCTCTCTCCTCAGCGGCCTGTTTCTTTGAGGAAAACCGTCACTGAGAGCCGCCACCCCTCTCTAGGCCCTTCCGATCCGGAAGGTTCCGGCGTACCTTCCTTCCTGTCTCTTCAACTTTTTTCGGATCGTTCAGCATCATGACAGAACAGCTTTCACCATTGGCCTTGCAGGCCCTTGCCGTCGTCGAGGAAAGCGGCGCCATCATCGGCGCCAATCATGCCCATCCCCACACTATCCGCCATAAGGGGCGCATCGATCTCGTAACGGAAACCGATATCGCTGTGGAGGCATTCCTGAAAGAACGCCTTGCAACCCTAGCGCCCCAGGCCGGATTCCTCGCTGAAGAGAGCGCGGAAGATCTGAGCCTGCCGGATACCTGCTGGATCATCGATCCCGTGGACGGCACAACCAATTTTGCCCACGGCCTGCCCCTGACCGTCACGTCCGTGGCCTACCGCCTGAACGGGGAAATTGTGCTCGGCATCGTCAACGCGCCGCTGCTCCGCGAATGCTTTATTGCGGAAAAGGGGAAAGGGGCATGGCGCAACGGGGAACGCATCAGCGTCTCATCCGTGACGGCCTGCGAGAATGCCCTTGTAGCCACCGGTTTTCCTTATGAAATCGCCAGCCGCGTGGATGAAATTCTGGAGCGAATGCGTCCTGTGCTGTCTTCTTGCCAAGGGGTACGGCGTTGCGGGGCCGCAGCACTGGATCTCGCATGGACGGCCTGCGGGCGCTTCGACGCTTTTATGAAGACGAACTCAAACCGTGGGACATGGCCGCAGGCGCGCTGCTCGTCACCGAGGCCGGGGGCAGCATTTCCAATCTGGACGGCTCGCCCTTTGATCTGCGCTGGTCGATCCTCGCCGGAAACAAGGCCATGCATGAACTCATCGGAAAAATGATCCGGTAATCCAAGTACGGAACAAGGAGAGGCGGCCCGAGCCAGATAATGGAGCCCCTCTCCCGTCCCTAGCCACTCCGTGGCTACGACCAACCTCATACGGCGCAACGGGGCCGCGCGCTCAAACAACAGGACGCGGAGAGGAAACGCGGAACAACTCCAGACACGTTCCCCACGCCAATCCCGTGCCCGTTCTCCGTAAAGCGCAACGCATCAGCCTCTGGGGAGCTTTACCGCCAAGGCTTCCTCCATACCCGCAATCGACCAGAGATACAGCGAAACGACCGACCCGTACGGGGAATAACGCTTGCGGCGGCGCTCAAAGCGCTCCCGCGTCAACTCCCTGTCCCCGTAGAGCAACGCCATGCCCCGCCGGATGCCCAGATCGCCCCAACTGAGCACGTCCGGACGGCACAACGAAAAAATCATGAGCATTTCCGCCGTCCACACACCGATGCCGTTGAGGGCCGAAAGCTTCCGGATCAATTCTTCATCGGGGGCATGGCGCAGGGCCTCCAGATCCAGAGCACCGGAGGCGACTTCACGGGCGATCCCCTGTATATATCCAACTTTACGCTGACTGAGGCCACACTGCTGGATCTGTGAGGGGTCAGCCTCCGCAAGGCCTTGCGGCGTAAAGTTCCCCACCAAAACGTGTAGCCGGTCGGAAATCGTCTGCGCGGCCCTTCCGGAAATCTGCTGTGCAATCACGCTGTCGACGAGAGCCGTAAACAGATCCGGCTCCACCCCGCGCCGTATCGGTCCAAGCCGCTCGATCACCCGCCCAAGCCGTTTGTCCCGGCGCTTCAGCGCGTCGAGCGCCTCCCCGCCGCATGGGAACACGGGACGCAGCCGCTCCTCGCTCTCCCAAAGGCACAACGTCGCCGCCGAGCCGAACGGCGCGTGGCGGGCCCGAAACGCCTCAAAACCTTCCTGCGTGCAGCTTCGCGGCCCATGTACCCGCATCAGGCCACTCCGCACAGCCTCGTCGTCGAACCGCAGGACGTCGGGACGCCGCAACACTCCGATCAATACGCGCACGGCAAGGCGCACATCCACGCACCGCAGCGAACACAAGGCACCCACCGCCTCGTCGTCGGGCAGGGCGGCAAGGCGCTCCATGCCGATCTTTCCCGAGCGAACCGCCTTCGCCGCGCCGAGCAATGCATTCGCCGTTTTCTTCCCGAAGGCCTCCAACGCCGATCCTGCCTCAAGCACGCGCTCGGGGGAAACCTCCCCAATCTGTGCGGCCAACGATGCCCACGCGAACGGGAACGCATCGGATGCCCCCTTTTCCATGATCCCCTTTGCCAGCGCCGCGAACAGATCCGTTTCCAACTCGAAAGCGGCATCACCAGCGGCTTCGGCCAGCACCGGGTCCACTGAACGCAACCGGGCGAACGCCGGCTCAGTCAGCGGGGCCATATCTACGCTCCAGCTCAAGCAAACGTTCCTTCATACCCAATCCGCCGCCGTAGCCGACAAGCGCACCGGTGCTGCCTATGATACGATGGCAAGGGACAATGATCGCAATGGGGTTCCTGTTGTTCGCCATGCCCACGGCCCGGCAGGCCTTCGGATTGCCGACGGCTTCGGCGATATCTTTATAACTTGCCGTATGGGCATAGGGAACCGTGCACAGGGCCTGCCAAACCTGCTTCATGAAAGGCGTTCCCTCATCAAACCGCAGCGGCAGGTCAAACGTTTTGCGCCGACCGGCGAAATACGCCTCCAACTGCGCAAACGCCTCGCCCAGCAGCGCCGTTTCTGGACCTTCCGAAGCGGCATCACTCCGGCCCGGCAAATAAAGACGCGTGATGGAACCCCCTTTGTCCTCTATGCCCACCCGCCCAAAGGCGGTTTCCCGAAAACACAACATACAAGCTCCTTTATGACTTCCGCATAGCATGGATTGCTTTGTCTTGCTCCTCTCTTCAAAGCCTTTTTATCAAAAATAACGGCTTCATCCAGTGCCATACCGCCGGTTCCCCCATCTCCAGCCTTTCCTCAATCCGTCGGCATCCGGCAAGAACCAATGGCTCCGTCCGCACTAAAAGCGGATTGGCGAAACACAAACAAAAGCGGCAGACCCGTCTCCACCGTTGTCTTCCTTTCTATCACAGCAGGGAGAACTGGCGGCTCTTCAGGCTGGCGCAACGTTGATCCGTCACTTCATCGTCAGCGGAAAGCCTCCCTACAAGCAGCGGCGAAGCGGGATCGTGCAGCGCCGAGCCCCGCCCCACGGGGACGCCGTCCTGGTTGGCGTAACAATAGAGGCATCCGTTCCCGCAGGTGCCGTACACGCCGACATCCACACTCGCCACACACTTGCACCCGGCCCTCTGTTGCGAGGGACGGACATCAAGGCGGCATCCAGCCACCCGCTCGACAAGCTCACGGCTGAGGCAACCCGCGTGGACGACACCGGGGACGTCCACGTCCTCCGCACACAGGGAAAGCCGTATCCCCCTGCGCTCCGCCATCGCCGCAAACGCGGCAAGCAACCCCTTCCGAGCCTGCCCGCTGTCCCCGCAGAGCCCAAGAGCCGGTATCCGGCGGCGGAGCTTCGGGTACATATCCAGAAAACTGACGACACACGTACGCGTAACGCCTTCAAGCCGTTCCGCCAACGCATCAAAACAGCGCACATGCCATGAAAGGGAATAGGCCCCGCTGAAAAAGATGGGATCATACCGCCAGATCACCCGTTCGCTCCCAAAAGCTTCCGACAACCGCTTCATAGCTTCGACCAATTGCAGCTTATCCGGAAGCCCCGGCTCAACATCACGCCCATACCCCGTCAGCGTGAATTGGAACACACAAGGCCAGCCACGCAGCAGCGCCAACCGATCCAACAAAGGCAGCGGGTTCTTCGTCCACAAAACAAGGCAGTCCACGGCTTCGCGGGAGAACACATACCGGGTGACGCGGCGCGCATCATGGCGCACGCATACGTTGCCCGCCTCCAGCCGATTGCAAAGCCACTCAGAGTAATAGGTGGGAATATCCGTACGACGGCTCGCGCTGAAAAGCATATCTTTTTCCTTGCCGTATTTCCCGGTTCTCCGCAACGGGCACCGCTCCCCCCCATCCCGTGTATGCAAGGAAGACCTGCCCCGCCGGGCCGCGACGCTTCACCTTCCCCCCCCCACGCACCGAAAACGCCTTCATGCGGCCATGCCCGAAAGCCAACGCCCCGCCTCCAACTGCATACCGAAAAACGCCCCGCCCTCCATCCCCAAACAACTCCCGCCTTCCCGCCCGACAGGAACTCCCGCCGCACGGCCTCCCCCGCTCTTCCGCTCCCCTCACCCACGTACAAAAAAGGGCGGGCCCGCAAGCCCGCCCTTTAGTTACCTGGTTTCCCGGCGCTACTTCATGAGGAACTTCATGGGTTCGATGGACAGCGAGGGGAAGAACAGAAGCAGGAACAGCACCAGCATTTCCACGATAAGGAAGGGAGCCATGTTCCGCACCAGATTGCCGATCTTGATGTTCCCGATGCCGCAGACCACATAGAGCACCGTGCCCACGGGCGGCGTGATGACGCCGATGCCGAGGTTCAGGATGAACAGCAGCCCGAAGAAATACGGATCGATGCCCGCCTGCTGGATCAGGGGATAGAACACCGGCGCGAAAATCAGCACGTTCGGCGTCAGGTCCATCACCATGCCCGCAAGGAACAGGAAGACGTTGATCGAAAGCAGCAGAAGGATCGGGGAATCCACCAGCGGCTGGAAGAGTTCCGCCACCTGCATGGGGATTTGCGCCGAGGTGATGAACCAGCCCACCGCCGTGGCCGTGGCCACGATCAGCATGACGACGGAGGTGGTACGTGCCGCGCGGGCGCTCACGGCGAGCAGGCCCTTGAAGGTCAGCTCACGGTAATACAGGGTACACACGGCAATGGCATACACGCAGGCGAACGCGCCGCCTTCCGTGGGCGTGAAGACGCCGAACCGGATGCCGCCAAGCAGCAGCACGGGCATCATGAATGCGGGCATGGCGTCCCGGACGATCTTCGAGGCTTCGCCCTTTTTGAACTCGATCTTTTCCTTATAGCCGTCAATGCGGACGATAAAGAACCATGTGACCATCAGGCAGAGGCCGATGATCAGGCCGGGGACCAGACCGATCATGAACAGCTTGGTGATGGAGAGGCCCACGGTCGCGCCGAGCAGGATAAAGTTGGTGCTCGGGGGGATGATGGGGCCGAGGATGGCGCCGGAGGCGATGACGCCGCCCGCGCGGCCGGGCTTATACCCAGCCTGCGCCATCATGGGCAGGAGCAGGCTGCCGAGGGCAGCGGCTTCGCCCACGGAACTGCCCATCAGACCCGCGAAAATCACGCTGGACACGATGGCGGCATAGCCGAGGCCGCCGCGGACGCGGCCGATGATGAGCTGCGCAAGCTTGACCACCCGCTTCGACAGGCCGCCTTCGGTCATGATTTCACCGGCGAACACGAAGAAGGGGATGGCCATCAAGGGATAGTTGTTCGCGCCGTCCAGCATGGACTGCGGGATGATCATGACGAACATGCTGTCCCACATGCCGCCGTAATACATCAGGACCATAGAACACAGGACAAGCACGATGGCGATCGGAATGCCCAACGCGAGGAAGCCGAACAGGCTGACCAAAAAGACGACAAGTTCCATGTTCTCTCCCCTATTCCGTTTTGGGCGCGGTGTTGAACTCGCCGGCGGGCGTGCGGATCAGCCGCACGATGTCCCGCAGGTGGATGATGATCGCGGCAAAGGCCATGACGGGCAGCGTCCCGTTGATGAAGGCCATATTCACGTCGGTAGCGACGGAATAGGTGTCCAGCGTCTGGAGCACCACGGAAATACCGCCGAAAAGCAGCAGCACCAGAGCCGCAAGCATGAACAGGGAGGCGACGATGTCCACGGCCTTGCGCGACGCGCCGCTGATCATGTTGACGAACATGTCCACCGCGATGTGCTTGTGCCGGTAAAAAGCTTCAATGCCGCCGATGAACGTGATGTAGATGAAAAGGAACCGGGCCCATTCCTCACTCGGCGCAAAGCTCGAGCGGAACACGTACCGCAGGAAGGCATTGAAAAACACGAGGCCGATCATCCCCAAGAAAATAGCGGCGCAAAAGACTTCAAAGGCCCGTTCGCCTTTGCCTTTCGCGGCTTCTTCCCGGCGGATCTCCTCCTCGGTTTCGGTTTCCTCTATACGTTCCGGCGGCATGACCGGTTTGTTTTCACTGCTCATGATGTACCCCTGGGCGTGATGGTCGGGCCCATGCGACAGACATGGGCTTGAGGGAAAAAAAGGGCCTCCGGCCTGCGCCGGAAGCCCTGTTGAGACCGCAAACGTTACTTCGCCTGACGATAAGAGTCCGCGCTGTCAAGGATTTCCTTGGCATTCGGGACGGTGTCATAGAAAAGCTTCCAGCTGCGCTTGCCGGCGTCCTGCATGAACTTGTGCAGTTCGGGGGAAGGTTCGCTGACATGGCCGCCGGCTTCGGTGATGGTCTTCACGGCGTCCGCATCGACCTTTTCCACGAGATCCCACACGTAGTCGGCGGAACGCTTGGCGGCTTCGTCGATCCACTTCTTGTCCTGTTCGGGCAGGGACTGGTAGAACTTTTCGTTGATGTACAGGGAGTGGATGACGAGCAGGTGGCCGGTGAGGGTGATCTCAGGCGTGGTCTCGTACATCTTGATGCTCACGATATCGGACAGGGGGCTGTCGCCGCCGTCGATAACGCCCTGATCAAGCGCGCCGGTCACTTCGGCGAAAGGCATGGGCTGGCCGCTGATGCCGCATTCCTTGGCAAAGTTGATGTACAAGGGGATGTTCGGCACGCGCATACGCAGGTGCTTCATGTCGTCGATGGTCGCCACCGGCTTTTTGGTGTAGAAATGGCGGAAGCCCAGGGGGAAGGCGTTCAGCACGCGCATACCGGACTTTTCGGTGAAGCCGTTGGTGATCAGTTCGAACGTCTTGCCGCCGTTCATGGCACGGCGGGCGTGGGCGTAGTCGTCGAACAGCATGGGCGTTTCGAGCATGGCCATGGAAGGCTGGATGGCGGACGTCTGGGTTCCGGTGGCGCACATCTGGATGATGCCCTTGCGGGTGCTGGCGATGTAGGCGTCTTCCTTGCCGAGCTGGCTGTTCGGGAACACCTGCACGTCGTATTTGCCGCCGGACAGTTCCTTCAGGATTTCACCGAATTTGCGCATACCGAGGGTTTCAGGTTCCCCGTCGGGCTTCATACCGGCCATTTTGATGACAACTTTGTCGGCCGCGAAGCTGGAAGTCGCGGTAACGCCGAGCAACAGACCGCAAGCGATGAGCAAGGCCAATGCACGTTTCATGTTTCTCCACCTTTTTACGGTTCGAATGTGAACATTTCTCCCCGGCTGCGTTTTCGTGAGGAAAAACATTCCTGACGTGCCGCATGGGGAGATCTCCTGCCTTTCGCGCCTGTGCGCCCTCCTCCGCAACATCACTCTGAGAACCGGAAACGCACAACAATGCTGGGAACCGGTTCATTTCCATTCCGTTTCACCCCTGTGAAAACGGCGTACGGCATAAACGGAGTTCGGCCGGGATTGACGGACACCCCCATGTCTCTCTTACGTCACTCCTCAGCCGAAAGAGGATAAAAACTATCAGGAAGCGAAAGGCAAGCCCCGTTCGATAGCGAGAATTATACTAATCTGAAATCTTTTTGTTGGGAATAGAGGAACGGGCCTCTTCTTTGTCATTCTTTTGTAACATTCGCGCTCTTTCCAAGATTTTTCTTAATAATTCAGTGGATAATAAAAAAGAAAAAATCTTTGGGGATGTTGCCCCGCGAGACCTCGAATTCCCCCCTCCAGCCGGATGTTTCGACTGTTGACAAAGCGGCCCGCAAGATCGACAGGAATTCCGGCATCCTTTCGGACCGTTCCCTTTTTTGGAGTATTTTCATGCATCCTTTCTCTTCGGCGCGCCTGCACCGCCTTATCCAGCTTGGTTTCGTCCTCTTTCTCTCCTGGGTCGCGTGGCGGCTCCATGAGTATGCCCAAGGGGTATCCGGAAACGGCGCATTCGTCCCCCGCCCCGCCGCCGCGGAAGCCTTCCTCCCCCTGAGCGCCCTGCTCGGCCTCAAGCGTCTCCTGCTCACCGGGCAATACGATCCCATCCATCCCGCGGGATTGACCATCCTGCTTGTCGCCTTGTGTACGGCCATCCTGTGCCGCCGGGGGTTCTGCGGCTACCTTTGCCCCGTCGGCTGGCTCTCCGGCCTCCTCGCCCGTCTGGGGACACGGCTTGGCGTGAGCTGCCGCCCCGGAAGGCGGCTCGAATGGCTCCTCTCCGCGCCCAAATACGTGCTTCTTGCCGCCATCCTGTACAGCTTCGTGGTCAGCATGGACCTCCCCAGCATCGAATGGTTCCTCAAGTCGCCCTACAACCTCGTCGCCGACATCAAGATGCTCCAGTATTTCCTTGCCCCCGGGACGCTGACCCTCGGAGTGATCGTCGTCATGGTTCTGGGCTCGATCTTCCTGCCGGGCTTCTGGTGCCGGGGCTTCTGCCCCTACGGCGCCCTGCTCGGCCTCCTATCGCTGCTCTCACCGATGGCGGTCAACCGTAACCCCGCCTCCTGCTCCGGCTGCGGGCGCTGCGCCGCGGCCTGCCCGTCGCGGATTCCCGTCGACGGGCGCAAACGACTCTCCGGCCCCGAGTGCGTGGGCTGTACGGAATGCGTAAGCGCCTGCCCCTCCCGCTGCCTCGACATACGGTTCGGCTACGGGACCGGAGCCCTCCGCCTTCCGGCATGGGGCATCGCCGCCGGGACGCTGCTCATCCTCCTGATCGGCTATGCAGCCGCCGTTTTCACCGGCCACTGGGAAGCGGATCTGCCCCCGCAGATGATCCGTATGTTCCTCAACTGACCGGTACGGACAACATGAGGAGGCACACAAACGCCTTCATCCGGCCTCCCCTTCCGTAATCCCAAACCGGAAACGGCGTTCCGCTGGATTCTATCGGCGGATTGTGCGACACTGCCACACAAAACGGCCCTTTCCTTCAGATCGCAACAAGGATGCTTTCAATGTCGCAAGCACAGCTCCCCAACGAATTGGCAACCTTCCTCGAAAATTGGACGACCGACCCCAACAACGCGAAGGACGCCTTCGTCCGCTTCAAGGATTTCCTGCTCACCACCCCGGACGTGCGCTTTGATTTCAAGGCCCGCCCCGGCGTGAGCTACTCCCTGCGTGCCGCCAATGCCAAGAACGACGAACGCCCGCTGTTCGTGCTCGTGGACGTGGTGGACGACGAACCCGAAGCCCGCTGGCTTTCCGTCTGCTTTTACGCGGATATGGTCAACGATCCCGATGAATTGGGCGACTTCGTCCCGTCCGGGCTCATGGGGAAGGATGCCTGCTGCCTCAACCTTGAGGAAGATGATCCCGCCATGCGTGACTATATCCTCGCCCGCCTTGGCGAGGCCGCCGCGTCCGCCGCGAAATAACGCCCGGAACGGAGTGTCGAACAGCCCCTCCCCAATCGGGGCGGGACCTCAGTGCGCACAAAGGAGGCAGGCCGCAACGACAAGCCTGTTCTCTCTTTGCGGGGAAGCCATTCCCTGCCGGGATGATGTGCCGGAATGGAGAAACGACGCCCTCCTTCTATAAGGAAGGATGACGCCAAGCAATGCTGCCTACTCCCGATAGCGCTACCTACCCTAATCGAAAAAAGCCCCGGAGCCGTCACTCCGGGGCTTTTTCAGCATAGCCGGACATCAAAAAAGGACTTTACCGACAGGGGCACCGCCTACCCGCTAAAACACTCGGCCATATCCGCTATCGGTGAACGTTGACGGGCGATAGCGCCACAGCCGATCCCGCCCTTCACCCTTAGCGCGATACATGGCGACATCGGCGTTCTTGAGCAGGCGAGCGGGGGTAGCGGCCTCCAGCGAATGAAACGCGACCCCCACGGACGAGCTGATGCGGGCCTCTCCCTCTTGCAGCGGAAATGGGGCACGGATCGCCTCAAGAATGCATTCGGCCGTCCGGAGCACATCCCCTTCCGCCTGTTCAATGAGCAGCACGGCAAATTCATCCCCGCCCATGCGCCCGATGAGCCCCCGATCGCCGACGCATCCCTGCAACCGGGCCGCACCCTGTACGAGCAGTTCGTCGCCCGCGGCATGTCCAAGCGAGTCGTTGACTTCCTTGAACCGATCAAAGTCGACCAACAGCAAGGCCAGCCCCGAGCCGCATTCCAGTGCGCTCCCACAGGCTTTGTGGAGCATCTCCTCAAACATGGCCCGGTTCGGCAGCCCGGTCAGGGGATCATGGCGTGCCTGAGCCAGAGCGGTTCTGGTTGAAAACAGGTCTTCAATCAGGTTTTCCAACTGGAATTCCCGGACCTCTTTCTGCACAATGAGCGTGCCGATCTGCTCAGCCAGCCGCCCCACGGACGCAGGGACGGACGGGTCGTTCGTATAACGGAACAAGGCGCGCACCTGTTCGGCATCCCCCCAGACGATGTCTTTGACGATCCGGGTTATGTCATTGAGGCAAGCTTCGTAATCGTGCTTCACATCGGCCCCGCAGCTACAGCGTTGTCGCCGATCCGGCACTCTGAACCGGTTCCAGCGGCAGGTCGGACAAATACCGCCGCACCATATCGAGCGCGGTGCCCGCGGCGCGATCCCGAAGCCAGCCGCGGCCATGAACCCGGCCGGGAGGCGTCATCCTGCGGACCCACGTCCGCGTGCCGTCACTGAGCGCAATATAGATGAGCCCCACGGGCTTTTCCGGCGTCCCCCCGGTCGGCCCGGCAACCCCGGTGATGCCGATGCCGAGCTCGCTGCCCGATACTTCGCGTACGCCTTCGGCCATAGCCCGGGCCACAGGTTCGCTTACGGCCCCGTGTTCCTCAAGCATGGCGGCAGGCACGCCGAGCAGCTTCATCTTGGCTTCGTTGGCGTAGGTCACAAGGCCCATGCCGAAGACTTCCGACGCGCCGGAAACGTCCGTGATGAGCTTCGCCACCAGACCGCCCGTGCAGGATTCGGCGGTAGCCAGATGCAGCCCCTTTTCACTGAGCAGCCGGACGACCACGCTTTCCAGATTGTCCACATCCACGCCGTAGACCACATCCCCGTACCGGCGGCAAATCTCTTCGACCACCGGACGGCACAGCGCCTCGGCGGCTTCTTCGCTCTCAGCCCGTGCCGTCACCCGCACGAACATCTCGTTTTCCTTCGCATAGGTCGCCGCCGTCGGGTTCGCCGCATCGGTCAGATCGGCAATCTTCAACGCGCCCGCCCCCTCGCCGAGCCCGAACGTGCGGATCATGCACGAGTGGATGACGGCGTGGCTCCCTTCTTTCAGGAACGGGACGACATAATGCTGCAACATGGGGACCAGTTCGGAAGGCGGCCCCGGCAGCATGACGATCACCTTGCCGGACGCCGTCCGCACGCCGCAGCCCGGCGCGGTCCCGATGTCGTTGGGGAAGACGGTCGCGCCCTCGGGCAGCATGGCCTGCTTGCGCTGGTTCTCGCCCATCGCCGGGCGTCCCTTGAAGTAGCTTTCCAGACGGCGCAGGCTGTCCTCATGGATCTTCAGCGGAGCGCCCGCCACACTGGCGATCGTTTCCTTGGTCAGATCGTCGTCCGTGGGGCCCAAGCCGCCCGTCGTAATGACCACATCGCTGCGGCCCAGCGCTTCTTCCAGCGCGTCCCGCAGCCTCCCCGGATTATCGCCCACGGTGCAGGCAAAAAGCAGGTTGACCCCGATGGCGGAGAGCTCGCGCGCGACAAACGCCGCGTCCGTGTTGATCGTATGCCCAAGCAAGAGCTCGGTCCCTACCGAAATGATTTCAGCATTCATGGCAAACTCGGTTGCGGAGATGAGCGGAAATGACTTTTTTGAGGGGAAAGCCCCTTTGGAAGAAACCCCTTCCAAAACCTGCCAGCGCGGCTCGCGCCACCCCATCCCCCTAAAACTTTTCCCTCACGGTTACAACAAAAGTTTCCGGGGGGGATATCGGAAATGAGGGGCCAATCGGCGGGCATTCCCGCCGCTCGAAAGCGGTTGTGGAGGAAAACAGGGAGGAATGCTGTTGCCGGACATCCCTCCCCAGCCTCCATCCTTGCTATTCGGACTTCACTTTCTTGTGGACATGAACCGCTCTGGGAAGGAAGAGATTCAACAGCACCCCGGTGACGGCGGCAAGCCCGATGCCGCCGAGGCGGAACGAGCCGATATTAAAGGTCATGCCGCCCACGCCGAAGATGATGATCAGCGCGACGACGGCGAGGTTGCGGGGCTCCATCAAGTCTTCGCCAGCGCGGACCAGCGTGTTCAGGCCCACCACCATGATGGCCCCGAAGAGCAGGATCATGATCCCGCCCATGACCGGGACGGGGATGGAACTCAAGAACGCGCCGAGCTTGTTGACGCACGAGAGCACGATGGCCCAAATGGCGGCCCACGTCATGACGCCGGGGTTGAACGCCCGGGTCAGGGCCACCGCCCCGGTCACTTCCGAATAGGTCGTATTCGGAGGCCCGCCGATGAAGCTCGCCAGCATCGTGGCGATGCCGTCGCCGAGCATGGTGCTCTTGATGCCGGGGTCCTTGAGGAAGTCCTTCCCCGTCACCGAGCTGATGGCGATGATGTCCCCGAAATGCTCAATGGCCGGGGCAAGGGTAATGGGGATGATGAACAGGATGGCTTCCCAGCGGAACTCGGGGAACACGAAATCCGGAACGCCGAACCACGGCGCGGCGGCCACCTTGCTGAAATCGTGGATGCCGAGCCCGATGGCGCACAGGTAGCCTACGGCGATGCCCGACATAATGGGGATAAGGCGTATCATGCCGCGCCCGAGCAGGGAAACGAGCACCGTCGTCGCCAGCGCCGCCATCGAAATGATCAGCGCCGTGTTCTCGGGGACAAGCACCGCGCTGCCGTCCCCGGCCTTGCCGAGGGCCATGTTCACCCCGACAGGGGCCAGCACAAGGCCGATGACGATGATCACCGGCCCGGTCACGATGGGCGGCAGCAGGCGCATGATGATCTCCGTGCCGCGCCAACGGATGATGAAGCTCAGCACCACATAGACGGCACCGGCCACGACCATGCCGCCCAGCGTCGCGGGAAGCCCCCAAGTCTGCACGCCATAGATGATCGGCGCAATGAACGCGAAGGACGACGCGAGGAAAACGGGCACCTTGCCGCGTGTGCAAATCTGAAAAATCAACGTGCCCACGCCGGCCGTAAACAAGGCCACGTTGGTGCTCATGCCCGTCAGGATCGGCACCAGCACCAGCGCGCCGAATGCCACGAAAAGCATCTGCGCACCGAGCAGGGAATCTTTCAACCGAAAAGAATACGTCGTATCCGACTCCATCTCCACTCCTCAGAAAAAAATGTATGTTCCCTGTCCCCTGGCGGCTCCCGCATACCGGGCTTGAGGGGAACGGCTCCCCTCAGCCGGATCGGAGGCAGCGCCTCGCCGCCTGCCCGCTACCGCGTTCCGAAGATGCGGTCCCCGGCGTCGCCGAGGCCGGGGATGATGTAGCCGTGCTCGTCGAGATGGGAGTCGACGGCGGCCGTATAAATGTCCACGTCGGGATGCGCTTCCTCGACGCGCTTGATGCCTTCGGGAGCGCACACGAGATTGAGGCTGAGGATGCGCTTGCAGCCGCGCTTCTTGAGGAGATCGATCGTGGCGATGAGCGAGCCGCCGGTCGCCAGCATGGGATCAAGGATAATGGCGATGCGCTGGTCGATCTCCTTGGCGAGCTTCACGTAGTACTCTACGGGCTCCAGCGTCTCTTCGTTCCGGTACAGGCCGACGACGCTGATCTTCGCGCCCGGGACCATGTCCAGCACGCCGTCCATCAGGCCGAGCCCGGCCCGGAGAATGGGAACGATGGTCACCATCTTGCCGGAAATGGATTCCACTTCCACGGGCCCGGCCCAGCCTTTGATGGTCCGCTTTTCGGTCTTGAACTGCTTGGTGGCTTCATACATGAGCAACCGGGCGATTTCCTTGGCCAGCATACGGAATTCGCTGGTGGAGGTGGATTCCTTCCTAAGGATGCCCAGTTTGTGCCGCACGAGAGGATGATCAACTACATGAACCGCCATACCCATTCTCCTCTGAATAAAAGGATTCCCGAAACGCTTCCAAAACGCATGGGGCCGCCGAAGCGGGAAGCCAACCCCATCCAACAGGCCAAATAAATTGGAAGACTTTATGCCGAGGCCGAGGGTTTGTCAAAATCACGCTCCGAACGGCCGCCCTCGACACGCCCCGCGCGCGGCCTCCGCGGATTTGGGCAAAGGCCTCCGGTTCACTGCGAAGGGGGTTACAAAATCGTAGTTAACATTTTTGTAAATAACAGTATTCCCTTTGAGATAGGCACAGTTATGCGAAAAACGGCAAAAACGCCTTGCCAGAAGGACTAAAAAGGCATAAAAACGGCACACATTTTCCTTGAAATCCTGTTTCAGGGCGTGCCACGGGATTGTGTGTTTCTCAAATTGTCAAAACAGGAGTTCTCTCCCTCTGAGAAAGGGAGGGGTCCCCGCCAAGGAGCTTACGTCATGGCTTCGAGCTACGTGCAGAAAGTTATCCGCAGTGTGAAGAAGAGCAACCCCCACCAGCCGGAGTTCATTCAGGCGCTGGAAGAAGTCCTCCACTCGCTGGAACCGCTTTTTCTGAAGGACCCCAAGTACCAGCAGAACGGCATTCTCGAACGCATCGTCGAACCCGAACGCCAGATCATGTTCCGCGTGGCATGGACGGACGACAAGGGCCGCGTGCAGGTGAACCGCGGCTACCGCGTCCAGTTCAACTCCGCCCTCGGCCCCTACAAGGGCGGCTTCCGCTTCCACCCCAGCGTCAACCTGAGCATCTTGAAATTCCTCGGTTTTGAACAGATCTTCAAGAACAGCCTGAGCGGCCTCTCCATCGGCGGCGCCAAGGGCGGCAGCGACTTCGATCCCAAGGGCAAATCCGACGCCGAAGTCATGCGTTTCTGCCAAGCCTTCATGACGGAAGCCTTCCGCTACATCGGCAGCACCATCGACGTGCCCGCCGGGGACATCGGCGTGGGAGCCCGCGAAATCGGCTACATGTTCGGCCAGTACAAGCGCCTGACCTCCAGCTTTGAAGGCGTGCTCACCGGCAAGGGCCTCAAATGGGGCGGCTCGCTGGCCCGCAAGGAAGCCACCGGGTACGGCAGCGTCTACTTTGCCTCCAACATGCTCAAGGCCCGCAACATGGATCTGGAAGGCGCCACCTGCGCCGTGTCCGGCTCCGGCAACGTGGCTATCTACACCATCGAAAAGCTGTACCAGCTCGGCGCCAAACCCGTGACCGCCAGCGACTCGCGCGGCTGCATCTACCATCCGGGCGGCATCAACCTCGACGCCCTCAAGCAGGTCAAGGAAGTCGAGCGCGCGTCCCTCGCCCGCTACGCCGAGCTCTGCAAAGACGCCAAGTATATCCCCGCGAAGGAATACCCCAAAGATCAGCATCCCGTGTGGAACGTGCCCTGCAAGCTCGCCTTCCCGAGCGCCACGCAGAACGAAGTCAGCGGCGCCGACGCGGCCAACCTCATCAAGAACGGCTGTGTCCTCGTATGCGAAGGCGCCAACATGCCCTCCACCCCCGAAGCGGTGGAAGCCTTCCTTCAGGCCGGGCTCGCCTTCGGGCCCGGCAAGTGCGCCAACGCGGGCGGCGTGTCCACCAGCCAGCTCGAAATGGCTCAAAACGCCAGTATGCAGTCCTGGACCTTTGAAGAAGTCGACGCCAAGCTCAAGAACATCATGGCCAACATCTTCAAGGCCGCCCATGAAACCGCCGAGGAATTCGGCGTGCCCGGCAACTACGTCCTCGGCGGCAACATCGCCGGCTTCCGTAAGGTGGCCGACTCCATGATCGAGCAGGGCCTGTATTAAGAGAGGGTGCGTGAATACCGGGGGTAGATGGCGAGCATCGGCATCAGAATGGTGAAACAGTA
>OGZN01000022.1_pt1 | contig 47780 bp, 54 predicted proteins | sample 1576801 | NCBI WGS metagenome assembly OGZN01 (sample SAMEA3541573, study PRJEB24748) | human gut metagenome | biome: human gut; feature: human-associated habitat; material: faeces | place: China | collected 2012 | reverse complement strand
CTAACCAAAATGCAAAAAGACTGTTGAAAGATTAAGTTCGTAAGAGTAGAAAGTAAGCAACGGTATCTACAAAGGGTTAAATGATGGTTCGGTAACCGATTAAATGAAGCTATAAAGCCAAAATCTTTCAGAGTACGACAAACACCGACCGGGCGGGTTCCCGGATAAATTATAAAACTATGAAGTTATTAGAGATTCACAAAAACGGTATTAATGCGCATAATAATGAAGTTTCATTTTATGGCATAGATTTTCAAACAAAAACATTGATGTTTGATGGAATAGAAAACGTTGAATGTGCAATAGAAATTGCAAAAGAGTTAGGATATAAGATTTCTGAAATACAAATGTTGTTTTGATATGTTTATAGATGAAGTAGGAGCAACCCGGCACGCAATAAGCGACAAAGAGTTGAACGAATTATACAAGCGTTTGGAAAATTTCATTGCTGATTGCACGGTTGAGGAAGCGAAAGAAAGCCGGGACGCATTTGTTAAGGTGCAAACAATGATATACCAAAGAATGAGAGAAACAAAAAAATAATATTAACCGCCGGGGGAAACCCCGGCACAAACCGAGAGCAAAAATGATAGTTAAGAAATTAGAATTGGTAAATTTCCAAGTAATTAAAGAGTTTAACGCAGATTTCGACGGTAACGTTTATTTTATTACCGGGGATAATGAGTTGGGTAAATCAACGGTATTAAAAGCAATTGGGGCTTTGTTGACCGGGAACCGTGACGCCGTATTGAAGAATGGAGAAAGCAAAGGTTTTGCAAAAATGATTGTCGGCGACGACGGCGAGGAATACGAGGTTGAATTGAAGTTTACAAAGGCAAACCCACGTGGCACGTTATCAATTAAATCAAAGACAACCGGAATGAAAAGTGATAACGTTTCTATGTTACAAAAGATTTTCGGTTATACAGATTTTGACGCCGTGGAATTTTCCCGTTGGTCGGAAACCGCCGAGGGACGCAGAAAGCAAATTGAGGTTGTAAAGTCTTTGTTGCCGGAAGAAGTAAGAACAAGGATTGCCGAAATTGATACAACCGTTGCCGGGCTTAAAACAGAACGTACCGGAGTAAACCGAGATTTGAAAACCTACAAATCAATATCAGATGCAGCCGGGCAGGGATTGACAACGCAGGATTTGAAAACGTATGCCAAACCAAAGGACATTACGGAACTGATGAAAGAACAGCAGGAAAACGCAAAGTTGGTTGAGAAAGCAAAGGGCGTGCGTTTACGTATTGAAGAAAGAAAGGGGAGATTGGCAGAGATTCCGGTACGTTTGGCAGCCGCCAAAGATTCATACAATAAAGCAATTGAGGCGGCAAAGAAAGCAATGGAAGAAGCCGAAAAGACGTATAAACAAACCGTTTCGGTCGTTGAAGAAGAAAAGAAAGATTATGAGGGAAAAATAGCAAGTGCCGAAAAATGGTTAACAGATTATGAGGCTTTGAACCCGAATAATTTCGATACAGAAAAACAATTGAAAGAAGCCGAGGAACACAACAAAAAGGCTGCAAAGGTTGCCGATTATCTTTCAAAGAAAAAACAAGCAGACGACAAAAAAGCAGAAGCGGAAAAGATGGATTCAGAAATTGCGGAATTATCCGCCGAGCGTGAAAAACTTATTTCGTCGGCGAAATTGCCGATTTCCGGACTTTCGTTTAGTGATGATGGGTTGGTATTGAATGACGTCCCATTTGTTGCCGGAAAGGTTTCAGATTCGCAAATAATGGAGGTTGCCGCAAAACTGATTATTGCAAGTAACCCAACCGTGAAAGTATTCCGCATTGCGAGGGGCGAAAGTTTGGGGCAAAAGAGATTGCAGGCAATTTTGGATTTGGCAAAAAAAGAGGGATTCCAAGGTTTTATTGAAAGTGTTGTGAGAGGACAGCAGGATTTAATTATTGAGGAATACACAGAAAACGAGTAATTAACCGGGGCGTCGGTTTCCCGGCGTCCCTTAAACAAAACAATATGGAAGTTAAAGAAATGACAATTTCGGACGTTTTGAAAACACCCGCTTTTTATAATAATCTGAAAGTGGTTATTTCCGATTTGGAAAACACCCGCAGAAAAGCCGGAATGATGGCGGACGCACCATTGAAGCGGCACCCGATAGACCATTTGCAGGAACGGGGAGTTTTTGAACCGGGACAAATGACCGTTCTTTATGCGTCGGCGATGGATAAAAATTGCAGGGGATATTCAAGCAGCGAAAGAAAATTTATATTGCAAGTTGGCGGCGAAGCGTTCAATATTACAGTGAAACAATTGGTTGAAAAAGAAAAGAAAGACAATGAAACGAATACCGAGGAAATTAAAGAAAATTGCTAAAAGAGCAATAGCATACAGAACGACAAATTTTTATAATATGTTGCATAGATATAATAACCCAAAATTTGGAGTTGTATTTATCATTCCCGGAAATATGAAGTCAAATAGAAATGACCGTAAGATTATAAAATTTGGGAAGAAAATAAGAGAAGCATATTATATTGGCTTATTTGATTAGGAGTATGAAAAAGCGAGAGATAACAGCAACGGGAATGATTAATAATAACGGCGGTTTGCAAATGTTCATGGGAGAGCTGAACCAATTCTTTGCCATGCACAGAGGCAGCCGCATAATTGCACGTTTTACCGTTGCGCCCCCCGGTTCGTCGGAGGCTTTGAAAGGGTATTATTTCAATTACGTTGTACCAACATTCAGAACCGGAATTTGGGAGGCGGGCGAGCGTCTGACAGAGGAACAAACCGAACGCCGATTGCGTGAGTTGTCCCCGGTTATGTATGAGCAGACCCCGGATATTAACACCGGGAAATATGAAACCCGGTTGCGGACAATTGCAGAGTTGAGCAATGCGGAATTAATAGAACATATCGAATTTTTAAAACAGCTTGCAAGTGAAGAATATTATATATATATTGCAGACCCAAATGAAATTTGATTATGGAAAATGAAATATGGAAAGAAATACCTGGATATAAAGGATTATATGAGGTTAGCAATTATGGGCAAATTAAGTCTATTGAAAGATTGGAAAAGTGCGGAAATAAAACAAGAATACGAAAAGCACGTATTTTGAAACAATCATTAAGGCGTGGTTATTTGTTTGTATCATTATGTAAAAATGGGAGAAAAGAAAATGTTGTAATACATAGAATAGTATCATTATTATTTATTCCTAACCCCAATAATATGTCGGAAGTAGACCATATCGATGGTAATAAAATTAATAATAAAGTCAGTAATTTACGATGGGTAACAGCAAAACAAAATAGCAATAATTTAAAAGCCCCAAATACGTATATTGGTAAAAAACTAAATAAAGGAGGCAAAGCAGTTTTGCAATTTGATTTATCGGGTAACTTTATAAAAGAATGGGTTACAGCAATGGAAGTTGAAAGAAGTTTAGGTTTTGGACGTAGTTCTATAAGTAATTGTTGTAATGGAGTTTTAAAAACAGCATTTGGTTTTAAATGGGAATATAAATGATATGTTTTGCAAGTGTAACGGAAAACGTAAGAATTACCCGTTGGCGGATTGGCGGATTATTCGCCACGAATACACGCCAAAGCATTACAGCCGGATAAAGTGTTTGCGTTGCGGGTGCGTTTGGATTACACGGGCAAAATATGTTGAGCAAACGCCCAACGACGACGGGCAAAAAAGATTTTTTATTATGAAAAAAGTAACATTGAAAGACAGCAAAGGAAATGAGATAAACGACATTATGAAAGATGTTTTGACGTTCGATTGTGAAACAACCGGGTTGCCCCCAAAGGGCGCAAAATGGGACGTTGATTTTGCGGAATTTCCAAATATTGTGCAATTGGCATGGGCGGTAAACGAAAAGGAACGTTCATTTATCATAAAGCCGGAGGGGTGGGAAATACCGGAGCCCTCAATTGAGGTACACGGAATTACAGCAGAGAGAGCAAACGCCGAGGGCGTCCCATTTGCTGACATTATAGACGAATTTTTGGAGGATTGCAAAAAAGCCCGTTTGTTGGTCGGACATAACATTTACTTTGATACGTCAATTGTAAAAGCAATGATATTGCGCATTATGGGTCGTGAATATTACGACGCAAAAGCGGAGGACGCATTGTTTAAGGGCAAACGAATTGATACGATGATGAAAACAATTAAATTTGTTGGCGCATTGTATGCAGACGGACGTCCGGGCAAATATCCGAAATTGGAGGAACTTTACAACAAGTGTTTCCCCGGCGAAACATTCCCGGCGCATGATGCGTTGGAGGACGTGAAAGCCTGCAAACGTTGTATTCCGGTTTTGGTGGAAAATGGTATTATAGAACTGAAACCAAAAGAATATCCGGCGGAACAATTGAAGTTTAACCCGGAACCGGAACCCGCAAAGACCAAAAAGGTAAAAAGGGAAGTTTTAGTTCACGACCCGAAACCGATATTTGCACCGGATGCAGAGCCGGAAAACAAGGTTGCAAAATTGTTAAATGAAACAGACTTTTAAATTATGAACGAAAAAAAAATGTGTATTGATTGCGTGGATTATCCGGTATGTTGTTTGTCCGGTCGTTGTGCTGATGATGAACCGTGCGAGTATTTCCAAGAAGAAACCGACCCGGAGGAACCGGGAAACAATAAAGATTAAAAATTATGAGCGAAAAAAAACAAAATGTTATGCCGATTCCTACAAAGGAAAAGTTTTCATTATCGAAAGTAAAGTTATTGAAAGATGGCGGGTTAGACGTACATTATGAGGTAACGGAAGTTGTCGGAAACGAGAGTTACACAAACAAGTATCACGTATTGAGCGCAAAGGACATACACCCGGATTTGCGAAAATTGTTCAAAGACCTTTGCCCGATTATGGGGCGTGTGTTCAATATTACGTCGTTCAAAACCATGATTGCAACCCCGGATTTCAAGGCGACCAAGAAACAAACAGAAATTGCAGCCGCATTTGCGGAGGAATGTTTGGGGAATATAGAGGTTAGGGGCGTTTCTTTGTCCGGGCAAGATGATAACGTAGGCGTCGTTTTAACCGGATTGTTTACCGTATCAAACAATCAGAAAATAGCAATCAACACCCCACGAATGAAATTCAACGTTGAAACGTTCGGTTTTGAGGAAGAGTTGGACTACATTGTTTGCGATATTGAAAACGAGGTTTACGAATTTCTGTTTGAGGGCAAAAAGGCGCAAATGGATTTGTTCGGGGCTGATGGGGGACCCAACCCGTTAGTTTACGTAAATGATGCAGACAACGAAAATGAAAATGATATGTTCCCGGAAATGGCAGACCCGGCGGACGATACAGACAATATGTAATGGAGCCAATATTGTTGACCGAGCGTTGCGAATATGAATATTGTGTTGCACGTGGTTACGAGCCGTTATTGGATATTCGTAATTTTCGGTTAGATATACGGTTGCGTGTTGAGTTACAACGGGAATTGTTCGGGAATTGCGTTTTAGGACGTGGCGACATTCCCGTTGCCAACCAACGGTTTTTCCGGTGGGTTTGGGAGCATAAGCCGCACAGATGCGAAGAATGTTTAAAGCCGTTACGGAATTATTCCGCCGTTTATTCTTCGCATATATTGACCCGTGGAGCGTTTCCCGAAATGGCGCATGATGCAAGAAATATAAATATACTATGTTTTGAACATCATTCATGTTGGGAGAATGGGGATAAAACGAAAATGCGTATATATCCGGGCAACGTCCGGATTATTGAATTGCTTAAAAACGAATACAGAAGTTTGAAAATATGAGAACGAAACAAAGAACACCCGATTACGGGGCAATTTCCCGCCGTTCAATCAAAAATGATTTCATACGGGTACAAACATACCCGGAAAGGGAGAAACGCCCGCAAATCGAAAATCCGCCCGAAATAAATGCAGAAAGACGGGTTTTGTTTGTTAGTGAAAATTCAGCATATTACCGATACCGTTCTTTTTTCGTCGGTAAATTGGTAAGACTAATAAAACAATCAAACGTCGGCGGTTGGATAGTTGGATTTGTTTACGACGACGACCGGAAAGCGATAAATCATGCCGCCGGATGGTCGGATATGAAAAAAGAATATTTGTTGGATGGCGTAAAATTTAAGTAGATGAAAATCAAAAAACAAACCGGATATAAAATTGTATTTTATACGTTCGTGACGTTAACGGTTGCGTCTTATATGTGGGCGTTGTATAGTATCATTGTTTGGATAATTAAAACGTTTTTTGTATGAGTGTAAACAAGGTTATTTTGATGGGGCATACCGGAAAAGACCCCGACGTTAAAACGTTTGATAATGGCGGAGTTGTCGCACAATTCCCGTTGGCAACAACCAAAAGAGGATTCACGACAAAAGACGGCAGAGAGATTCCGGAACGTACAGAGTGGCACAACATTGTATTGTCAAATGGTTTGGCAAAGATAGCCGGGCAGTACGTTAAAAAGGGCGATAAATTATACATTGAGGGGGAATTGAGAACCCGCAGTTATGAGGACAACAACGGCGTTAAACATTTTATTACCGAGGTTTACGGGTATGATATGGAAATGTTGACGCCAAAGAAAGACGGACAGAACGGAGGACAGCAGGGAGCAGCACCAACGCCACCGCCACCAACGCCAAATGATGATTTGCCGTTTTGAAAATTAGATTTGAAATTGAAATAAAAATTCCGGCGGGTTCCCGTCTGATTGGCACCCGGACAAAAGGGAATAAGGTTATTGCGGTTTGTGAGTTTATCCAGCAGAAACAACCGGAACCGGAGCCAAGACGACCGATTGGTTTTGCAGTATATGACCAGCCCGCCGGGAATAACAAAAAAGCGAAATGATATGCAGTACAGCAATAAGGATTACAACCCGGAAAAGCATGACCGTTGGCGTGCTTTGACCGTAAAACAGCCATACGCAAATGATTTGGTAGCGGAGGCGTACAAGGATGAAAACGGTATTGTTTACGGGGAAAAGACAATTGAAGTTCGGAGCAAAAACACGTCATACCGTGGCGACGTGCTGATATGTTCCGCAGCGTCCCCGGTTTATCCGGGAATGGAAAGCGGCGTTACGTTGGGATTGGTTGAGTTGTACGACGTAAAGCCGATAAAAGAGTTTACGCCGGAGGATTGGGAAAACACCCGGATTCCAAAGGAAAAGAGGGCAAAAATAACAAAGGGTTTCGGATGGATGATGCGCAACCCAAGACGTGTTGTTGAAATGCCAATTAAGGGGCAATTGGGTATCTATAATCTCGTATATACCAAGGGCGAAATAATACAATACCCCCGGAAAATGGTAATTGACAAAAAGAGTTGGGAACAGATAAAAAAACAGATAGAGAAATGAAAACAATCGGATTCCATATTGGACGTATCGGGTTTTATTTGTATCTGCAAAGTTTGTGGAAGTATAAGCAATTTTATTTGACGCCCGGAGTTATGGTTGAGGGCGTAAAAGGACATGACGTTTATTTAGATATTGAAATTAAATTGCTTTGTTTTTCCGTTGGTATCCGGCTGATATGGATAAAAACCAAAAGAAAATATTAACTTTGTACGGTAGTAAATTAAAAACGTGAGCGATGGAAGAAGTTACAAAAATATTGCCGTTCAATGAGGCGGCAAAGTTACAAACAGAGGCAGGAAATTACGATTGCCGGATTACTGATTTGGCGGTTGTTGGCGGAGGCAATGCGAGAATATCAGTTGCCGGAACTGGCGAAAATCTGAAAACACTATTCGACAACGTGAAAATCCCTTTGGATAATGAGAACCAAGAAACCACAACCGTATGACCCGAAAAAGCAATACAACCCCGGCGAACGTTCAATTTACCGGGGTATGGTTATAGTTGCCGAAAGATGGACGAAAATAAAAGAAGAAATGGCAAATCAGCCCGGCAATATATATCCGAAATGGCGTTGCAGTTTATGCGTAATTGACGGAAAGGAATGTTCAAGGTTTTGCGACGAGTACGGTCGTACCGATAAAAAAAGAATTTATTTCAAAAAAATGTATGGATTAAAAACATTACTTTTTAATAAACAACAGAGCAATGGAAAAGAAAAGATTTATTCCGCTTGATGCGGAAACGTTTTTGATGATTGAAGATGTAACGGGAACAGAACCGGAAGTTACAGAGAAAGAAAATTACTTTGAACTTAAAATGTACGCCCCGGACAAAGAGGAAAGAATAATTGAAGCCGCAATATATGCAGTTCAAGGCAGATACGGAAAAAGAATAAAAGACGTAAGGACGATTAAAGAACAAAACCTTTTGCGTGGTGCAATATTCTTTGTTGAATACGAAAAAGGGGCGGGAAATTTGCCAAATGAGTTGCGCACAAATTCAGGTATGCCGGACGAAACCGCCGGGGATATTTATTGCCGCCGATTGTTAGAAGTTCGTGCATTACCCGTAAAGCGTGATAATTGGGAAAAATTGCAGATTTTTACCGGAGGCGGAATAATGCAGATTCCGAGAACGCCCGGAGGTTTGGCGGTTTATTCATTCCCGACCGAAAACGGCGTAATGTTGGACGTACCGGAGGGAAATTTTATTGTATTGACACCGGACGGAAAATTTGGCAAAATGGATATGCAAACGTTTATGGCTAATTTTGAAGAAAAAGACGCCAATACCGCCGGATTGACCTTTGACGAAAAGAGATTGTTTGAAAAGATGAATAAACTTTTCGGCAAGAATATAGAAAAAAGATTGGGAAAATTAGCCGAGGAATACAACGAATTGTTTGAAGCGTTTGAAAGATATTTAAGCAGGGAAAAAACGCAAAGAGAAATAAACGAAATTAATCCCGGAACGCATGATATTATCGACGAATTGGCGGACGTAAACGTTGTTTTATTCCATATTGCGGCATTATTAGGGTATAGCCAAAAGGAATTGCAGGAAATGGCATATACTAAAATTGCAGGACGTGAGAAAAACCCGGAATTTATGCGCAAACACCCACACAACAAACCGGAAAGCCCGGTTTGCGGTAATATGCAGCAGGAAACCGCCGAACAATACAAACATTTTGAGAACCGTTTTAACAAAAGACTATGACAAACGAAGAAAAAGAAGAATTAAGAAAAAAAGCGTTGTTCCTTACAAATACGGCGTATCTTTTGGCGGACATGGCACATACATGCGTTTTTTACGCTGATGATAAATTAAACCATTTAGGCAAATGCTTTGAAAAGGGCGAAAAAATGAGATTCAAAAAAGCCGCAAAGTTGACAAAAGAAGCATTTAAAGCCGTCAAGGAAATAACGGAACCATTGTATAATATTACCGACGTTGATAATGCGTGTATTGATAGCGATTATCTTTTGGAAGTTATTCAGTTGGTAATAAACAGAACCGACGAAACCGAGGAAAGCAAAACGGCGATGTTGGAATACATAAAGAAGTTACCACAAATTGAACATATAGAAGTTTAAGCGTATGAAAAAAGATTTTAAACAAGAACTAACCGAACTTATTAATAAGCACAGTTTAGAAAAGGAAATGAGAGATACCCCGGATTTTATTTTGGCACAAGTTTGTATTGATGCAATGGCGGTATTTTCGGAAGCAATCGCCAGCCGTAACGAATGGCACGGATTCAGAAAGGCAGACGAAAAGAGTTCGCAGGATGCAAAACACAATTACCCGGATGATTGCAATATTTGCAAAGACCGTTTTAAATGTGCTGACTTTATGAGAACGCAACCAATTGCAAATCTGATTCAGCGTTTCAAGACGACAACGGACAAAGAGGAAAAAACAGCAATCGCCGGATTGCTAAAACAGATAAACGCCGATGCGTCGGGAAAGCCTCAAAATGATATACCGGAAGAAGTAAAAGAAGTTGCCGGAAAGTTGGCAAAGGCTTTTGGCGCACGTGTTGAGATACACCGTATTGAGATACCGGAAAAGAAACGTAAGTTTAGAAAGAAACCAAGAAAGGAGCAAGGCAATGAAACCCGTTGAATTTCCCGGCGTGAATGTAGTATTTGCAAAAGACCAACCGGAATACATGCCGTTACCTGCAATGAAAATCCCCAATGACCCGCAGGGGCTTATAATTACCAAATGGCAGTTATCCCCGGAAGAATTGGAGAGAATAAAAGAAACCGGAACAATACATTGGTCGGTTGCGACGTTTAACCAACCATTGCAACCCGTATTGTTAACCGTAGATTTACCAACAGAAAAATAAAAAGTCATGGATAAAGAAACATACATAAAAAGGATTGCAGAATTAAACCATATAAGGGAAAAGGCTTTGCAGTTCAATGATAAAGAAAGGGAAAAAGCAGTAGAAAGCTATAATGCTGCAAATTGTCCTTTCAAGGTAGGCGAAAAAGTTATATTTATCCTAAACAGAAGCGGAATAATTGAAAAAATATATGCAAATGATTATGGAGATTTTTCGTATGATATAAGAACCATAAAAAAGGACGGGGAACCGTCAAAGATAATTGTTCATACAAATACATGGGACAAGATATATAAGGCATAAAAAACGCCCCGGAATTATAACCGGGGCTTTGGTGTTTATGTATATAAAGCAAATCGGGCTAAAATTAGCCCCGTAGGGCGACGAAAATACAAAAGACAATAAAAGTATCAAGGAACAAACGAAACCCGCTTAAAACGAAAATTCCCCGAAAACAACAAGCAAAGGGAAAGCGACGTTTGAGAGGAAAGCAAAGTAAATGGCTTTGCTGTTATAAAAAGGTTTAAAAAATGGAAGCGAGTAAAAGACAAAGGGGCGGACGCCCGAAAATGTGCAAACGAACAAAAGACCAAAGGGAGTTTGATTTGGCTTTTTGTTCAAATCTGTTTTTACGTGGTTACACGTATAGGGAGATTTCGGAAAGACTGAATGAGGAAAACGCCCGGCGTGACGTCGGTTATACCATAACAACACAAATGGTATATTGGGATATGCAACAATTGCTAATAGAGTGGAAGCGTGAGCGCATGGAAAATATAGACGATTACGTTACGCAGGAATTGCGAAAGTTGGATAAAATGGAGGTTGAATTGTGGGAGGCGTGGGAACGTTCCAAGACCGGGAAAACGAGAGAGAAAAACAGACAGAACGCAAAGCCCCGTAAAGTTTTGGAGGATGGCGATAACCCGGAATATTACGGGTATGAGGAAACCACAACGGAAACGTCCGCCGGGAACCCCCGGTTTTTGGATTTGCTTTTGAATGTGCAGCAACGCCGGGCAAAGATGTTGGGATTTGATGCACCAATTAAAGTTGAGATTCCGGGAATAGAAAAAAGCATAAACGGCGATGCACCGCAATACGATGTATCAGCAATCCCGGAGGATTTATTGTTTGCGGTTGCTGATAAACTACAAACAGCAGAATATAAAAAACAATTAGCAGAGAAAGGAGTAATTGACGATGGCACGAACAACAAAGAATAATATCAAGAAAAAAGACGAACCGAAACCCGTACACACGTGCGGCGAATGTGGTTGGGGTAAATTCTATTATGAACATTCAAATTTGGATATGGACGGGAACCCAATTTGTTTAAAATGCCCGTTTGTCGAAAATCGCAGTATAATACGTTCGGAAAAAGCGTGCGACAAATGGAAAATGAAACATTAAATTGGTCGTTTTTTAAGATTTCCGGTTTTTAAGTCAGAAAAAATACGGGGGTAAGACAAAAATATATGGTATATTTTTAAGAATTAAACAAAATGGATAAAGAACAATTACTTAAAATGTACGCCGCACTAAAAAACAATCCCGGGGAATTAGTAAAAGCGGCGTCACGCAATAGGCTGATAAACTTTGCCAGGTATATGCAACCGGATTTAGCATTGGAACCGTTTCACGTCGTTTATTATACGTTGTTGGATAAATTCGCCCACGGCGAAATAAAGAAAATGATTGTGCAGATGCCGCCTCAACATGGTAAGGAAATTTCTGATAATCAAATAATAGTTACACCGGATGGAATAAAACGGCATGGGGAATTGAAAGTTGGCGATTATGTATTTGGTAGGGATGGTAGTCCTAAAATGGTTTTGTGGGTATCTCCAAAAACAAAATCTGAATATGTTGTAACATTTTCAGACGGTGAAAAAATAGAATGTCACGGCAATCACGAATGGATAGTATATAACAGGAGCAAACATAAATGGGAGCAATTGGAAACAAAGACTATTTTCTTTGAAAATAAACTATATCGAGGTAACGGAAAGAGAGGTTCAAGGTATAAATATCAAGTTGATTCCAATGTATGTATACAATTTAAGGAAAGGAAAATTATGATTGAACCGTATATATTCGGGGCTTGGCTTGGGGATGGTTCAACAAATAAAGGATGCATATATATCGGATGCGATGATGCTAATATAATCAATTCTAGTACCTACAATTTTCATGAAGTAAAAGGCACAACAACCCGCGTTTTTTATTCAAGCGAATTTTATGCAGCATTGAAAGAATATGGGTATATTAATAATAAATATATAGGAGATGAATTTATATTCAATTCCGTAGAAGTGAGAAAGCAGTTAATTGCAGGATTGATTGATACAGACGGTTATGTGTATCAAAAGAATGGTCGTGTAACAATAAGTAATACTAATAAAAACATTATCGAAAAAGCAGCGTTGATATTGCGAAGTTTAGGAGAAAGCGTTGTAATTACAAGTTTTGCCCCGGCTACTTCAAGCAGCGGAATTGTAGGTCGAAAGAATGTGTATCAGTTATGTTTTAATCCGTCAACTGAATATCCTACAAGGATACAAAGAAAACGGATAGTAATTCAATGCAAGAAGCGAAAAAGAGCAATTGTAAGTATTGAGCCAATAAAACATGAGGCTTACGGGAATTGCATACAAGTTGAGGATGGTATTTATTTGGTCGGAGAACATTTTATTCCAACGCATAATAGTGAGGGTTCAAGCCGGAAGTTGCCCGCTTTCATGTTGGGTTTAAATCCGGACACAAAGATTTGTATAGGTTCTTATGCTGCAACGATTGCGAGAGATTTTAACCGTGATGTTCAAAGAATAATTGATACGCCAAGTTACCGGGAATTGTTCCCGGAAACGTATTTGAACGGTTCCAACGTCGTAACAATGGCTAATACGTATTTACGAAATTCTGACGTCATAGAAATGGTTGGGCATAAGGGTTTGTTGCGTGTTGTCGGTCGTGGCGGTTCTTTGACGTCAAAAACGGTTGATGTATCTATTTTGGATGACGTTTACAAAGATTATGCCGAGGGCAACAGCCCGATTGTACGTAATGCGGCGTGGAAATGGTACACGACCGTTGTACGTACCCGTTTGCATAATGATTCCCAAGAATTAATTGTGTTTACCCGTTGGCATGATGATGATTTGATTGGACGTATTGAAAAAAGCGGGGAAACCGTAATTGAGATTAAAAGTTGGGACGATGTAAAGAACATTCCGGCGGGCGCATGGGTACGCATTAACTTTGAGGGATTGAAAACCGGGGAGCCAACAGAGATTGACCCACGGGAACCGGGGGCGGCGTTATGGGATAGACGACACAGCCGGGCAAAATTGGAGGGACAAAGAGCGTTAGACCCCGTACAATTTCAATGTTTGTATCAAGGCAACCCCGGAAACGCAGAGGGTAAATTGTACCGGAACCCGTTCCGAACATACGTTGACAAATCCGAATGGGGGACGTATGTACGTAGTGGCAATTACACAGACGTTGCAGACGAGGGCGACGACTTTACATTTTCGGCATGTTATGACGTTTACAAATCCGGTAATGAGGCATGGAACGAGCAAAAGAAACGGTTTGAACCGATTCTGTATGCGCTAATTACTGACATGGTATTTACGCAGGAAAACACGGAAATAACAGCCGTTACCGTCCCGGAAATGATAAACAGATGCGGAACGCAAAAAGCATGGATTGAAAGTAACAACGGCGGTTCCGGATTTGAAAAGGTTATAAGAAAAAAACTAAAAGCAGTAACAGAACCATTTTATCAAGGGGCAAACAAGGAAAGCCGAATTATAACAAATTCAGCGATGGTAAATGCACAAATAATAATGCCGATTGGATGGGAACAGCGTTTTCCAAAGATACACGAACATTTGACCGGGTTTTTGCGTGATTTTCCTGCAAATGCCCATGACGACCCGGAGGACGGATTGACCGGAATATACGAAAAAGAGTTGGCGGACGGCGATACACGACCATACAGCCAAGCAACAAGGGGCGTTAAACGTCGTAACTAACAATTTATTCCATATACGCAAGAGTTTAACGGAAAAATATAATATCTTTGCAAAAGATAAATGGGGTAAAGAGTTAGCCCCGGAGATAGTAAAACGAGTTTTAAATATTAAAATTTTAGGATTATGATTTGTAAGTGTCCGGCGGGTACGGCTTTGCCCGATATTCCCGTAAGTAATTGCCCGGAAAGTTTTGGGCAGATTCAGAAAGTAGCATTTCAAAGATTGTACAAAAGCACCGGAGAAAAAAATTCATTTAAAACCGATGCAGGTATTGAAAAAAAAGCGTCGTGGACGCCGTTGTTGTCGGCTGACGATGATACAAAGATTGTTATTTCCCCATACATTCAAGCCCCGACAGCAGAAGCAGGCGCAGCAAGAACGTTTGGAGGTGGTAACGAAACATTGGGAGGCGTTGAGGAAATTGTGGGACGTGAGCCAACGCCATTTACCGGGGTTATGCGAAAGTTGCCACAGAAAATTATCAAGGCTTTGAAAGAATTGCAGTGCGAAAGTTGGGGCGACAATTTGGGCGTTTATCTGTTTGACGAAAACGGCGCAATTGGAGCAATTCAAGACGCAAAAACAGCAACAACCCATTATCCGATTCCAATACGTTCTTTGTTTATCGGCGATAAAACATTGGGCGGATATGAGGCACCGGATAGCAACAATATTCAATGGGCATTTTTGCCGAATTGGTCGGATGATTTGGCTATTATTGTTCCGGAGGATTTCAACCCGCTAACAGATTTAAAAGCGGCACCATAGCAATAAGGGGGTTGGTTATGGGAAAGACAACAAAAGTTTTATTGGTTTGTCCCCAACACAATATGAAACGAGAATTTGAGATAACGCACGCCGAACGTTTGTTGATGATGGGAAATAACGGCGGATGGCAGTTGCCGGAAAACTCAAATTTTGAATTTAGCAAAGATTATGGGATTAGGTATAAACGACATAAAAAAACAGATTACGGAGCAAAAGAAAGGGGCGACGATTAACCATGCGATTGTACACCAACAGCGCATTAAGTTTCACGCCGAAACCTTTGTTGCGCCGTATATCAGTCAACCGTTAACGGATTTTCTGAATTTCGTTTCAAACCTTATACCCGACGATAAGTTTAAAATTTTCAAAACTCTTTTCCGTTACCCCGTTAAGACCAACGAGGTAACGGGAATTTGCTTTGATAAGTTGAGCCGAATTTTTGACGGTCGTAACCCGGCGTTCAATTATCAGTTTATGGAGAGCGGACAAAGGGACGATTGGGAGTATTATAGACAGAACGTTTTAAGGGAGCCGGAAATTTGGAGTTCTAAAGGGTGGGAATATTTCAAAACCGAAATTAACAGCGTTCTAATTGTGGATTTGCCAACGGAGCAAGACGCCGCCGATAAATACCCCCGTCCGTATTTCTATTGGTTGCCAATTGAGCAGGTAATAACGTTTGATGCAGACCCGGTAACGGGCGTTATGCGATGGATAATTTTCAAGCAGGACGACAAACGTATTGCAGTAATTGACGATGAGAGATACCGGGTATTTACGGAGAAAGACGGGAATATTGGCGATTTGCTGATTGACAGCCCCCACGATTTAGGTTATACCCCCGCCCGTTTCTTTTGGAATGAGGCAATAAGTTTGAGGGAACCCGATGTTAAGGCGTCGCCATTGACCGAGCAGTTGGAAAGCATGGATTGGTATCTGTTTTATCATATATCAAAACGGCATTTGGATATGTACGGTTCATATCCTATTTATTCCGGCTATGAACAAAGTTGCGATTTCAGCAACGCAGAAAATGGCGATTATTGCGACGGCGGGTTTTTGAAAGACAAACAAGGACGTTACAAGTTAGACCAAGCCGGGATATTAGAGCGTTGCCCGAAATGTGGCGACAAACGAATTGCCGGGGTTGGTTCTTTTGTTGAAATACCCGTTCCCGATGGCGACAAACAACCGGATTTGCGCAACCCGGTTCAGATGTTGACCGTTGACCGTAATAGTTTGGATTATAATGTTGCCGAGGAAGAGCGATTGCGCAACAATATTATCACGTCTATTGTCGGAACGAATGAGGAAATAACAACACGGGACGCATTGAACGAACAACAGATAAAAGCAAATTTTGAGAGCCAAAGCACAATTTTAAACCGGGTAAAGAAAGGATTTGAGGCGGCGCAACAATTCGTTGATGAAACGGTTTGCCGATTGAGGTACGGCAATTTGTTTGTTTCTGCAAAAATCAATTTAGGCACGGAATTTTATATTTACGATGCAATGGAGTTGCGGGAACGTTACAAGTTAGCAAAGGAAACCGGAGCAAGTGAGGCAGAATTGGACGCAATGCAAAACCAAATTATCGAAACGGAGTACCGGAACGACTCGACCCAATTACAACGTATGTTAGTGTTGGCAGAATTGGAGCCGTACCGACATTTAACCCGTGCCGAGGTATTAAATTTATATGGGCAACAGATAATTAGCGAACCGGAATTGCGTGTAAAACTGAATTTTGCTAATTTTGTTCGCAGATTTGAGCGAGAAAATACAAATATTTTGGAATTTGGAACGCAAATACCATTTTCCGAGAAAATAAAAGTAATAACTAATAAATTTTACGAGTATGCAAATGAAAAAAACGTTTAACAACGAAGTTTGGCAGGACGTACAAGGATTTGAAAGCATATATCAAGTTAGCACAATGGGGCGTGTCCGTAGTCTAAAGAAAGGGATAATTAAAATATTAACCCCGTGTATTAATAATATGGGCTATTTGATTTTAACCTTTTACGCAAATGGCAAACAAAAAACATTTCATGTGCATAAATTAGTGGCTAATACATTTATTCCCCGAATAGAGGGAAAAACATACATTGACCACATAAATGGCGTAAAGACAGATAATAGAGTTGATAATTTGCGTTGGTGTACTGCAAAAGAAAATGCAAACTTTGAATTGTCTATTGAAAACAGAAAAAAGGCAATGCGTAAAGTATGCGGAAAATCAGTAAATCAATATGATTTGGATGGTAATTTTATAGCTACATATGCAACATTGAAAGATGCGGAAAATATAACAGGAATTTATTACCAAAACATTCGTGCGTGTTGTATAGGAAAATATAAAAGAGCCGGGAAATATACTTGGAAGTTTAATAATTAAAGAACAAAATTATGAGAGTAAAAGCAGAAACAGAGGAGGGGCAAATTAAAGACGTCAATATTTTAGACGTTACCCCGGAAAATTTTATTGTACCAAAGGGCGAGGAAGATTGTTATCATTGCCGAATTGAGGTTAAGAAATTCAACCAAGACACGGGCGAAAGAATTTCAAAACCACGTATGCAGGTTTTCGGCAAAAAGTTCTTTGAATCTTTTGGGTTGCACAATTTGAGAAAGCAGGGTTTTACCGTTGATGTAATGCACGACCCGAACAAATGGTTGCAGGAAAACGAGGCTAAATTGGAGGCAGAAAAACAGAAGAAAGCCGAAGCCGGTGCAAAAGCCAAAGCAGAGGCAGCAGAGGCAGAGAAAAAAGCAATGAAAGAAGCTATGAAAGCCGAAATTCTTGCAGAACTGAAAGCCGAGGGATTGTTGGCAACGGCGGAAAAGCCGGGAAGAAAATCAAAGGAAACACCGGAAGCAAAGCAGGATGCACCGGAAACAAACGAATAAGTTAAACCAAAAAAATATAAAGATATGGCACAGATTGCACAGCAGGACAATTTGGTTATTACAAGTACAAAACCAATTGCGACGATAGACGCAGCCGCAAAAAAGAAATTGAAAGAATCTATTGAAGCCGGAACGATTAACGATGTTATTGTAGTAACACCGGAAACGGCAAAAGTAACAAACAAATCAAAGGTATTGGCATGGTCGAAAGACGTAACAGCACCGCAGGCACCAACATATAAGGTTGCGTTGGTTGATTGCAATACCGGAGCGTTGAAAGTATTTAGTTTGAGTTAATAATAAAAGGGTAATATTATGGCATTAACAAGAGAAACTTTGGTAGCGAATGCGGCTTTGTCCGGTTTGACTGACGAACAGATTAACGCAATTACAACGTTATCACAGAATGACGAAAATAGTGTAATAGCAAAGAAAACCGGGGAAATTTACGGCAATTTGGATGTGGATATTTTGGCAGCGTCCGGAGTTGAGAAAAACGGAACTGAAAAAACATACGATTACGCAAAACGTGTGTTGGGAGATTTTAAGACAAAAGCGGAAAGCGTTACCGGGTTGGAATCACAGATTGCAACATTGACAAAAGAGAAAACCCGTTTGGAAAAAGTAATTGCCGACGGTGGAGCAGATGCAGAAACCGCAAAGCAATTAAAGCAGGCAAAAGCAGATTTGGCAAACGTTACAACTCAATATACAGAGTTGAACAAAAAGTTTGAGGCAGAAAAAGAAAACCACGCCAAAGAGTTGTTCGGCATTAAGATAGACAACGAATTGCAAACAGCGTCCGCAGGGCTTAAATTTAAGGCAGGTTTGCCGGAAAGTGTAACAAAGGTTATTTTGCAGCAGGCTAACGATAAAATCAAGGGAATGAACCCGGAATATATCGACGATGGCAAAGGCGGCAAAATTTTGGCGTTTAAGGACGAAACCGGGGCGATTATGAGAAACCCGAACAATCAGTTAAACCCATTTACGCCGGGCGAGTTGTTAACCCGTGAATTGGACGCAATGGGAATAATTGACAAAGGACGCCAACAGTCGGGAGGCGGAACAATCCCGCCGGGAGGTAGAGGCGCAGGCGGTAGCGTAGTAATTGACGTTGCAGGATGCAAAACACGTGTTGAAGCATACGACGCAATTAGTAACAATCTGATGGCGCAGGGAATGACCGCAGGTTCCAAAGAGTTTGAGGATGCAATGGCGCAAGCATGGAAAGACAACAATATTGCAGCATTGCCGGAGAGATAAAACAACCACGGGTAAAGGGTAAACCCGCATTAATAACAATTTAAAATAAAACATTATGAGTTTAATTGCAACAAGATTACAGAATTGGCGAGTTCAGAACCCGGAATTTGACCGCAATATGACCCGCCCGTGTGAGTATGGCGCATTAGATTTCTTTATTGAGCAAACCAACGCCGCAAATTCCATTATTAACCCAAAGTTGAGGGAAAGGGCGTTTGCCTCAATGGGTAATACCGTGCAAATCCCGGTTATCAATTACGATGGCGATGTTACCGTTGGCAACGTCCGTTCATGTGTAATTGAGGACGACGAAAATACGTCCGCACTTTATACCGTTGTGTGGGCAACATACACAATCGGTTTTACTATGGTCCCGGCGGCTTATACGAACAATGAAATTTCGTATGAACACGACTTTTACCGTAAAATGGAAAAATATACACGTGCGTTGGCTGATGCGTTAGACAAAGGCGCAATTGCAGCGTTGGAAGCACAGAAAACGCAGATATTGAAAGACAAATTGAATTATGACTTTTCCAGTAACGTTATCAAGGTTAAAAAGGAAATGGCAACCGAAATTTTGGGCGACATTGACCCAATTATGAGAGCCAATTGTTACCCACGTATGCCGCATATCGTTTGCAACGCCGGAATCGAAAGTTTGGTTCGCAAGTTGGCGCAGCATGGAGCGACAAACGACGTAAACAAACAGTTGGAATACGCCGGAAAGAAATTCCATTACACAAACAACGTGACAAACGAAGTAAGCCAAAATGGAACATTCTTTGCTGTTGAAGATGGTAACGTTGGCGTGTTAACCCGTGTTGACCGTGAAGCATTGCGCCGTACACGTGCCAATTTTCATGAATGGGATGTTGTACGTTTGCCGATGATTGATTTGCCAGTTGGTTCACATTACTATACTTCGGTTGGCGACCAAAGCGCAACAGTAGGAGCAGCAACAGAGGATTTGACTTGCGCCGTTAAGGAATATTTCGGATTCAGCGTTGATGTTGCCTTTTTGGTTGCTTATAATAGTGACCCAACAAAGGTTGCAAATCCGATTATCAAAGCGCAGATTGCAGCACGTGACCAAAACGAACCTTTGGGTATGCCTGTATATGTTACCAACGCCGCAGCATTTCCCGCCGGAGGTGCGAGCGCATAACGCCGGAGCATAACGAATTATTTAACCGAGGGGACGGGGTGGTTATCCCCGCCCCCTTATTTATTGCAATCTTAATTCCTAATATGGGAAATAAATGGGCGTTTTTATGATAAGAATAAATGAAATATGCGAAGCGTTAAAAAATGTGTGCGGGTGGGAGCAATCATACGACCCGGCAAAGGCGATAGACGACAATTTAACGCAGACGGAAAGTGGGTTGTATTTTCAAGGTGCGCACCCGCTTTTGACGTTAGATAATATGCAGGCAATAATGCCGGACGATTGGGGGCTACAATATCCGGAATGGAATTTGATTTTGCCGTATAAAGCCGGGCAAAAAGTAAAGCATAACAATATATTTTGGATTGCTAAAATAGATAATACCGGGCAGGAACCGACGGCGAGCGATTTTAACGGATATTTTAGCCGGGACGATTACGGAAACCCGTATTGGCGACCATACAACATTTTTTCTGACTTTTTGGAAAGACTGACATTAAACGGAATTGCAACCGTTGTTCAGACTTTTACACAGATTAAGCAGTTGGAAAAGGAAACCCGCAATTTATTGGAAAGAAAAACGTTTTTTGATGGTTCCGGCAGAATCCGGGCTACAATTCAAAATACCCATAAATTAGTAGGATTTGAAATTGTTCCGGTTCGTAGTATGGGGGTAACAACCAAAATTGAGAAAATCGGGCTACAAATGACCGGAGCGACCGGAAAGGTAAGAATGTATTTATTTCATTCGTCGCAGATTGACCCGGTAAAAACATTCGATTTGGATTTTACCGTTACAAATGGCGGCTTTCAATGGTTCCCGTTGACCGATTGTTATTTGCCGTATATCAGCGACGCAAACAACGCCGGGGGTTCATGGTTTCTTTGCTATAATCAAGACGAATTACCCGCCGGGATGGAAGCAATAAACGTATCTAAGGATTGGAGCCGGGAGCCGTGCGGAACGTGCAACATTGGTTCCGTCGAAACATGGCGAGAAATGACAAAGTATTTGCAGGTTTCCCCGTTTAAGGTTGACGCCCCGGAAACATTCGAGCAATACCCGGAATTATGGGACGTGGCTTATACTATGTACACAAATACCCACAATTACGGGCTAAATTGCGAAATAACGGTTGGTTGCGATTTGACCGACTTTATTATTTCGCAACGGCAGATGTTCCAAACCGTTATTCAAAGGCAGGTTGCGGCAATAGGTTTGCGAACGTTAGCAATGAATCCCAACGTTAGGGTTAACCGCAATCAGTCAAATGCAAGCCGCACCGATATTCTGTATGAGTTGGACGGCAATACGTCCGGGGTTCGTCCCGGCGGGTTGGGTTATGACCTTAAAAAAGCGTATGAGGCTTTGCGGTTAGATACGCAAGGATTAGACCGCATTTGTTTGAGTTGTAACAATCATGGCGTTAGGTACAGAACTGTTTAATATATAATTTCAAAAAAAAGTTGTATATAATTTAAAACAAAAATTGTAGAATTATGAGAGTAAGAGGATTTCAAGCGTATGTTATTGATGCGCAATACACTTATGATAAGTTGAAAAATGATATTGCAATTACTGAATCATGGTCGAGCATTTCCGGGAAATTGCCGCAAATTTTGGTCGTTGCAAATATTGTTGACGACGACGGCGCAGAATATCCGTCGCCAAAAGCAAAAGTAACCATTGATTCAACAAACGTTGAAAAAGCAATTCCACAAAGCGGTATTGTAATGTTAGATTTGTCAGCCGCAAAAGATAAGTACATGAACAACGATATTGTTATTAAAGTGTACAACGACAGGCAGGAAAGCAGCGGGCAAACGCTGACAATTCAAGGAATGACAATTGAAAATGCAATGAGAGTTATTGATTTGCATTTGGCGTCAAAAGGGCAAACGGATTTGGCAAAATTGTTGCATTATTATCTATTTAAGTCAAGCACGCCGGGAGCGCCCGGTCGTCCCGGGGTTAATGCGACAATTACCGGAGCAACCGCAACCGTGGATGCAAACACCGGAACCCCGGAAGTAACGGTATCATTGGGCGGCACCGCAAGCGCAAGAACATTTGCTTTTGCTTTTAAGAATCTGAAAGGGCAACCGGGTACACCCGGAACACCGGGCGCACCGGGAAAGGATGCAGTTTTGACCGCAGCCACAAAACAAGCTATTGGAGGCGTAAAAGCGGCGGCAGATATTGCTAATTTGGGCGGAAGTGAAGAGTTAGCCGCCGTAATAGCTAAATTCAATGCACTATTGGCAGCATTGAGAACGTGCGGTATTCTTATTAAGTGATATGGGAAAAATTGACGACTTATTAAAACGGGTCGTTAAATTCAACGATGAATTAACGTCCGGGCGGTTAGTGCAAAAAATAATATGGGACAACGAGGCGTATATAATAGATATGAACGCCGAGGAACAATTGTTTGAACAAGGCGTTAACCGTTTGGGCGTTTCAATCATGGATTACGCCCCGTATAGCCCGGTAACAATTGCAATCAAAGAGGCAAAGGGACAGCCTACAAACCGGGTAACGTTAAGGGATGAGGGCGATTTTCAAAGTAGCTTTTATTTGGAAGTTGGCGACAAACAATTTGAAATTAAGGCGGCGGATTGGAAAACCGAGGAATTAATAAAAAAGTATGGACGCCAAATTTTAGGTTTAACGGACGAAAATATTAAAATCCTTATATGGCATTATATTTTCCCGGATTTAATAACAGAGGCAAAAAAAACGATATATGGCAGCGAATAACAAAGCCCCGGTAATTGCGAACCCGGAATTATTAGACCGTATTATTGGAAATATACAAACCGGATTGGTTGATAATTTACCGTGGTTGGACAAAGCATTTGGACGGGCTGAAAGACTTGTTAAATATGACGGGAACCGGAAACGTTATTTTACCCCGTGCGTTTATGTAGGGCGAAACGATTATATAGAAGTAACCCCGGATGCAAATATTGGGAATTTTTCGTTTTTTTGGATTGACGACCCGCAGGATGTTAGTTGGGAATCCGGCGTTTCAGTAGGGATAAAAACCCCGTTTTCCCTTATCTTTTGGTTTGATTACCGGAAGATATTCAACGATGCGAGCGACCGAAACAAAGAAGCAATTAAGCGGCAAATATTGGACGTGTTGAACGGCGGCTTTTGGCTGAAACATGGGCGTTTGAAAATAACAAAGGTTTATGAGTTGGCGGAAAATATTTACCGGGGGTTTTCTTTGGACGAAATAGACAACCAATTTTTAATGCACCCGTTCGGCGGGTTCCGGTTCTATGGAGAATTAAGTATTGGAGAATCATGTAAATTGTAAGAGTATGAAAGAATTTATTTTTTACGTTATATTGGTCGCATTGTTGGCGGCTTTTGTGCTGACGTTATTACGCAAATGGGGCGTCATTGAATGGGTACAGATTCACGGGAACGATTTCTTTTCAAAGATGTTTAATTGCGATTTCTGTTTGTCGTGGTGGACGTGCGTTCTGATTTGTTTCTTTGCGTTGATATTTACCGGGAACCCCGCATTTTTGGGCGTTCCCTTTTGTAGTACAATGATAACACGTGTTTTATTATGAAGAATGTACAAATAAAAGGAATGAACGTTGAGTTGTATGATAGTATAGACGAATTGCCAATTATGCGTTTCCACAAGTATAACAAAATGCTTTTGGTTGACGCCGGGGTTGGTTCTGATTTATCGGATTTTGACCGACACATAGAAAAGGCAATAAGATACGCCAATAGCAAAACCCCGCATTTGGCGGCGGTAGAATTGGAAAATTTGCGCCAAAATGTGTATTTCATACAATCCGGTATTTCGCCCCGGCATTTAGCTTTTGCCGTTTTAGTAAAGAGCATTGACGGGAATCCATGCAATGATTTATCAGACGATGGATTGCAAAAGATAGTTGATTTGTTCGCCGATGTTCCGAACGCAGAATTAACCGCCCATTTGGAAGCGGTTAAAAAAAAAATAGATGAAGAATTGAGGTTGTATTTTCCCCGGTTGTTTGATGATGCAGCATTAAAAGAGTATTTCGACCAACTGAAAGAAAGAACGGTTATTTTATTGCGCACAATCATAGCTGGGGAAGCAACCGAAGCGGATGCAAAGAGAATAGACGAAATTACGGCGGAGTTGATAACTTATTTCAATCCTCAATCATTTTCGGGAGCCGACAGCGTAGAAATACGATACGACAAACAATTTGAAAATATGTGTTTGATATTGTCGCAGAATTTGCACGTTGACCCGAAAAGATTTACCGTATTGGAATATTACAACGCATTTGAGTATGTAAAAGAACAAGCGAGAAAAGCCCAAAAACAGAAAAACGTAAAATAAAGCGATTTCCGGCGTTATTTCCCGGTAGGCAATAAAATATACATTTGAGAAAAGAAAATTGAAATACGGGGAAATTACCCGAAAATAACTTTAAATAATAGTTGTTATGGCAGATAATAATCCGATAAAGTATAAAGATTTAATCAGCCCGGATAATTCAATTGAGGAACTGATAAAACAATTGACCGAGTTAAAAGACACATATACGGACGCATTGGCAAGTATCAAAGCCGAGGCGATTCAATTGGCGGCTACATTGCAAAAGGTTTCCGGAGCCACGGAGGACGGGCGGAAAAAGACAAAGAAAGCCGCCGACGACGCCGACCGTTTGGCACGTGCGCAAAAAGAATTGGCGTTTGCTGAAAGCGACGCCGCCAAAAAATTAGCGGAGTTGAATTTGGCAAAGCAGGAAGCGAACCAAATAAATAAATTGCTTATCAAAATAAATCAATCCGCCGAGGGTAGTTATAACCGTTTATCGGCGCAATATTCGTTGAATAAGATTTATTTAAACAACATGACTAAAGCCGAACGGGAAAACACCGAAGAGGGGCGAAAATTGGTTGCGCAGACCAAAGAAATATACGAAGAAATGAAACGGTTGCAGGAAGCGACCGGGAAATTTCAATTGAACGTCGGAAATTATACGCAGGCGTCCGATGCGATAATTGCGTATGGCGACCGATTGAAAGAAAGTTTGGGTTTGAATAGTGCATTTGGCGAAAGTCTTTTGGCGTTGGGGCGTGGAGGCGAAGAAGCAAAAGGCGTATTTACGGCGATGGGCGACGGTGCAAAAGCATTGGGAAAAACTTTGCTTACATTGATGGCGAACCCGGTATTTTTGGCAATTGCCGGAGTAGCGGCGGCGGGTGCGGCGTTCAAATGGTGGTATGATTATAACGCCGGATTGGTAGAGGCGACACGATTAACGCAACAATTTACCGGGAAAGAGGGCGACGATTTGAAAGCGTTCAGAAACGAAGTACAAGCCGTTGCAGATGCGTTTAACGTTGATTTCAATGAAACGATTATTGCCGCAAATGCAATTGCACAGCAATTCGGGATTTCAGCAGATGAAGCGTTGAAATTGGTAAAAGACGGATTTATTTCCGGTGGAAATGTTACCGGGCAATTTTTGGATAATTTGAAAGAATACCCGGCATATTTTAAAGAGGCGGGAATATCAGCAGACCAATTTGTTGCAATAGTAACACAAACAAATAAATCCGGGGTATTTTCTGACAAAGGTATTGACGCAATCAAAGAGGCAAATTTGAGATTGCGAGAAATGACGACAGCAACGGCGGCGGCTTTGGACGGTATCGGTATTTCGTCGGAGCAAGTACAAAAGGATTTGCAGACCGGAGCCAAAACAACGTTTGACGTAATGCGTGATATTTCGGCAAAACTGAATGAATTACCGGACAGCGCAACGCAGGTTGGAACGGCAATTGCTGATATTTTCGGCGGTCCCGGAGAGGATGCAGGATTGCAGTATTTGCGCACGTTGAAAGATATTTCAACAAACATGGACGAAGTAAAAGGGAAAGCCGGATTGTTAGGACAATTGCAAGAGGAACAATTGCAAAGCCAAATTGAGTTGCAAAACGCATTATCCGGGTTGTTTGATGCAACCGGAGGAAATTTTGAAACGTTGACAACGCAGGCAAAAGTTTTCGTAAATCAAGGTTTAACAGCAATAATAAAAGGAGTCATTGATATAATCAATTACTTTATTGAGTTGTACAATGAAAGTGTTTTGATACGTGCCATTTGGAACGGTATAGTTGCCGGATTTAAAGCCACATTTGACACGTTAGGAAATTTGTTTGGATTCTTTATTGATATTGTCAAAGCTACCGGAACCGCATTAAAGGGAGCGTTTACGTTGGATTTTGACGACGTTAAAAAAGGGTTGTCAGATTATGCAGCCGCATACGGAAATTTGGTAAAAGCACAAGTAAAGGACATTACCCAAAATTTCAAAGAGGGGTTGGATGATATGCAAAAGAAAATAAAGCCGATAACAATCCCCGTTTCCGTAGGAGATACGCCAAAAGAACCGACCGAGAACAAACCCGTAACAACACAGAACCCAACCGTAACGCCGAGGGGTAAAAGCGATGCGGAAAAGGCAGCAGAACAGCAAGCAAAACAAATTGAGGCGGCATATAAAAAGAATTTGGAAGCAACCCGAAAATTGCAGGATGCACAATTGCAGTTGGAAACCGACGAATGGGCAAAGCGTCGCCAACAAACGCAATATCAGTATTCCCGCCAAATTGAGGATTTACAACACCAATTGCAGACCGAAAAGGATTTGAACGAAACCGGACGCCAAGCGATAAACGCCACAATTACGGCGTTGGAACAGCAACAAACCGAGGCATTATTGAAAATCGAACAAGACCGACAATTGCAGGAATTGGCGTTGCAGAAAGAAAACATTGAATTACGTTTGCAAGCAGTCAAAGAGGGAAGCGAGCAGGAAAGACAATTGCGGATGCAGTTGTTGGAAAACGAAAGACAAACCGCATTATTACAGAACCAACAGAAACCGACCGGGCAACAGCAAGACGCCGGGGCGATTAATGCAAGTTTTGACGCAAAGGGAGCCGGAATTGCGGACGAATATTTGCAAGCGCAATTACAGATATTCGACCAACAACAAGCGTTGGCACAATCGGAGTTTGATTTGCTGAGAAATTCAGAAGCCCGGAAAACTCAATTCCGTTTGCAAGCAGAAAAAGAACGTTTGCAAAAGGTTTTAGAATTAAATCAGCAAGCCGCCAATAAATTGTCTGATGTTGAGGTACAAACAATTCAAAACACTATTAAAAAAATAGACCAAGAAATTGAGCAATCCAAAGGGGAGGAACGAGGAACAGACATTTACGGTTTGTTTGGGCTTAATTTGGACGACGACCAAAAAGAAGCAATAAACACGTCTATGCAATTTGCTATGGATGCGTTGAATACATTCACGGCGGCACGTATCGCCGCAGCAGATGCAGCCGTTGAGCAAGCGGATAAAGAGGTTTCCGCCGCACAATCGGCGTTGGATGCAGAATTGGAAGCAAGGGCAAACGGGTACGCCAATAATGTTGTACAAGCGCAAAAGGAGTTGGATTTGGCAAAGAAAAACCAAGAAAAAGCATTGAAAGAACAACAGAAAGCGCAAAAACAGCAGGCAGCAATACAAACATTGCAGCAAATCGGAAACATGGTAACAGCAACGGCGTTGATATGGTCGCAATTAGGTTTCCCGCTTGCAATACCTGCAATTGCCGTAATGTGGGCGAGTTTTGCAGCGTCTAAAATCAAGGCGGCGCAATTGGCAAAACAGACCGGAGAAACCGGAGGAACAGAAACATACGGCGACGGTACCGTTGAACTTTTGGAGGGCGGTTCGCACCAAAGCGGAAATGATATTGATTTAGGAACGAAACCGGACGGAACCCGCCGACGTGCCGAGGGAGGCGAATTTTTCGCCGTGATAAATAAACGAAGTTCACGCCGTTTCAGAAAGATAATACCGGACGTTATTAATTCGCTAAACAATGGTACATTTGCACATAAGTATTTAAAATCCTATTCAGACGGCGACGGTTTGACGTTAAACGTTACCGGACAAAGCCCGGATTTACGCAATTTGTCGGATGATGTAAGGGAAATTAAGGAACAGAACCGACGACGGGTTTACGTGGATGGCGACGGAAATACGATTGAAAGTTACAAGAATTTGAAACGTAAAATAAAAAGACTATGACACCAAAATATAGATTCTTTTTGCAGATAGGGGAGGACGGAACCAAACAAACCGTCTGCCCCAATTATAAGGATGATTTAACGTTGGATTATGAGTTGGAAACAAAGCAAAGGTTTTACCGGGCTAAATTGTCCGGTAAAATAAACTTTGTCCGTGCTGATTACGATATTATCAATAACGCCCCGTTTGATTCTGAATTTTTCCTATATATCGAAAAAAGCGATGATTGGGGACAAACATACAATCAATACTATAAAGCAAAGTTTATGAAAACGGATTGTACGTTTAATGATGATGATAAATTGGTTACGGTACAGCCGGAAACAATAGACCAATACAACGACGTTTTGGCAGGATTGGAAAAGGAATACAATTTAATTGAGTTGGCCCCACAAATCGAATTTCTTACAATAAGAAAACGCCCATTGATACAAATATACGTTCCCGGAGATAGTATTGTTTCGTGCTTTTTGGGCGGCACGAATTGGGAACAAGACGCAAACGCCACGACTGACCAAAACGCATTAATACGAACCTATTATTTTGCACTATGTAATATTTTGAAAGAAATACAAATTACGTCGCACGGTTCCCCGGCGGTAATATCCGGGCTTTATACCGGGCGAATGGCGACGGGTGCAAGTGCAAACGTTTTCGAGGGAAAATTATACCCGGAATTAAACGTAAATTATTATATCTATATTACGCAACAAAGAATTGACGGTTTACCGTTTGGGGCTGTTGTGGTCGAGATACGCAAACAATCCGATGATACGGCAATGTTTCGTTATATAAAGTCTACAACGTCGCCTTTTGATACATTGGAGTTTGATTTAACCGCTGTTGAGGGTTCCGGCGCAACGGGTACAATGCACGCCGATATGAAAAGTTATAATATATACGCCCGGTATTTGTGCGACGTGGAGAAAATCGACGACCTTAATACATATCCATTGCCCGCCGATGATATAGTTGATAATAACCGTAATTATAGGCGTGCGATTGGTTACGCAATCGACGTGGCATTTATATCTAATAATTTTTCAGATACGCCGACCGAGTGGGGATTAGCCGACAGTGGAAAGTATTTTGAGCCGCCTTATTCCATATATGGACAAACGTTTTATCCAATCGCCCGGTCAACGTGGCGTTATGCGTCGTTATGGTTTGGGTTTTATCTGATGGATTGGATATTAGAAAAAAAAGCAAGAAAGGCATATACATTGCGTGACGTGTTTACGTTGTCGTCGTGTATCAATGTGCTGTTAAAAGAATTTGCGCCCGGAATAACGCATGAAGCGACGCCGGAGTACAGCCAATTCCTTTATAACACAAACAATCCTATTTCCGGGAAGTCATTTAAGTTGCTAATAAGTCAAAAAAGTAATGTTATTAATGGAGAATATCAGACCCCGGCACAGAAAGCCCCAATTACATTGCAACAAATTATGACGATGTTACGGGATATTTACAAATGTTATTGGTATATTGAGGACGGAAAATTTAAAATTGAACAAATAAATTGGTTTAGAAATGGCGGTTCGTATGGATATAACCCAATTATTGACTATGATTTAACGCAGTTAGAAAACGTTAGAAATGGCAAGAAATTAGCTTTTGCAACGTCTGAATATTCATTTGATAAAGTAGATATGCCGGAACGTTATCAATTTGAATGGATGGACGATGTAACAACACCGTTTGAGGGGTTGCCAATAGAAATTACGTCAAAATACGTAACAGCCGGAAAGATAGAAGAAATAAATATTTCAAATTTTACGTCCGATATTGATTTGATGTTGTTAAACCCCGGTGCAATTAGTTCGGATGGATTCGCATTGTTTGCGGCGGTTACGCCGTCCGGCGGCGGACAATTGGAATTGCCGTTTACAAGACAAACCGTTGAAGATGTAGAATATTATTTGCAAAATGGTTATTTAGCGTTTATCAATATACAACCGACATATTGGGTTTATGATATGCCCGCCCGTAACTTTAAAATAAATAATGCTCAAAGTCATGCGATGGGAGGTATAGAACGAAAGAAAAAACAAACTTTGAATTTCCCGGCAGGAACAACAGACCCAAATCCGATGCAGTTAGTTAAAACGTATATTGGTAACGGTCAAGTTGACAAACTTTCAGTAAATTTATGTAGTCGAAACATTAAAGCAACGTTGAAATATGATACAGAATAACAACATAAGCGTTTTACCGTGGTACACGTCAATAAATGAACAGAACCACAGAAAAAGTTACGCATACGGCGCAATTTACCCGTTATTTGCCCCGGCTGATAGATTGTTACCGTTTCAGATAATGAGAAACACACGGTCAAACAATGTTACGTCAGTGGTATTGTATGAAAAGACCGGAAAGCAAGTTGCAAACATAACAACGTATATGAAAGAAACCGGATTGCAGATTGTCCGGTTTCAAACGTTGGGTTATGATGTTATATTGTACCCGTCAATATTACCCATGCCATTAAATCAGTTTGACGGAATATATTATATGACGTTATCGGATGGCGTGCAAACGTGGTATTCTGAAATGTTCACGGTTGTACAAGATGTTTCCGGTTACTTAACAATACAATGGTGGGATATTGAAAATTTGGTATTTGACGCCGGGCAAATAGTATATAAAAACCCGGATTTCAAAAATACATTGTACCTTTGTACAGAGTTAGGAAAACCGGATTATGAATTTGAAGAGGACGGCGAAGAACGGGACGGGTATTTTTTCCCGGAAAAACAAATATCAGTCAAAACGTTTAAATGTACGATATTGGCACCGGAGTTCCTTTGCGACGTTATGCGTTTTATTCGTATGGCTGATTACATACATATAACTGATAAGTACGGCAGGGAATACGATTGCGACACGTTTTTAATTACCCCGAAATGGCAAACGCAGGGGGATTTGGCGAGCGTGGAAATTGAATTTAAAACCGCAACCGTTGTTAAGAAAATCGGGCGTGGTATCATTACGACAACAAAAGGAGACTTCAATAACGATTTTAATAACGATTTTAAAGCTCAATAAAAATGGCAAATTACGAAACCTTAAAAAAATCAGTAAAGCAGGTTATTAAATCTAATGGTAATCAAGCAATAACCGGGCAGGTTTTGCAAAATACTTTACTTTCAATTATTAGTTCAGTTGGTGTAAATTATCAGTTCGTAGGAATAGCAACACCAGCTACAACCCCCGGAACTCCGGACGGTAATGTATTTTATATTGCCGGAGAGGGAACATATATTAATTTTTCAAACTTAAAAATTGATACCGGACAGTTGGGTATATTAAAATGGAACGGTATATGGAGTAAAGAAGTGTTAAAATTTAATATTGATGAAATACCTACAGAGGGTAGTATTAACCCGGTAACAAGCAGAGGAATACGCCATGCATTAGATATTCAGAAAGAAGATGTAGATAAGGCTAAAGAAGATGCAATAAAAGCAATAGATGAAAGAGAAAACTCTGCTCTTTTAAATTTTAGTTCTCAGCGAGTTACACCGGAGATGTTGTCTGAAAGTACAAAACAACTTATAGAAGCAAGTGGAGGAGGAACTATAACAAATTTAGCTGATGATGAGGATTTGGAAAGTATAGATGATGGAACGGGTTCAAAAGTATTGAAATTAAAAAACAAAGTATATAATCCTCTTAATTTTAGTGGTTTAGGTTATTGTATCTTGCGTAAGAATATTTCTGATGGTAAGAATATTCTTACACAAGATATAATTAATGAGCCTAATACAATTTATGAAATACGTTACGATTATGATTTGAATGGAGCGACAGTTACCATTCCCGATAATTGCTCTATTTATTTTAAAGGAGGAAGTATAAAAAATGGGAAAATAGTTTTTAGTAATACATTATTATTTGGTGATATATGCATGAGGAATACTTTCCCTACTGGTAAAATTTTAAATAATGATATAGAGACAAAATGGTTTGTTGATGGAGACGAGGATAATGTTTCGGAAATACTAAACAGTGTTATAGAAACAAACGACAGTATAGTGTTTTCTAATAAAATTATTTATAATTTGAATCCAACAGGCTCATATACTCATATTAATACAGGTAGATATTGCATCTTATGTGGAAATAATAAGCGTATAAGGTTTGAAAAAAATTGTATTATAAATGCTGAACATTCGGTTTTGTATGTAAAAGGTGATAACTCCATAATAGAAGGCTTTTATAAAAAGTGGGATTCTACTCCTACAACGGGGAAACTGTACACTATTGCGGGAATAGTAGTAAATGGTTCTAATAATATCATACGAAATTGTACAGTCATAAATGGAAAGCATGGTATTGTTATGTTCTTTTCTTCTTCGTCCAAAATAGAAAGTTGTCATTTTGAATCCACAGACCATAAAGGTGCAGCTAGTTGTCACATAGCGGGTTCTAGTAAAATATTTGTTATTAATTGTACTATGCTTGGAGGTAAAGATGGAAATGTAAATCTTTACGGAGAATGTAGTGATTGTGAAATAACAGGGTGTACCATTGGACTTTCCGAACAAAATGTTGTTATTGAATCTTCTTATAATTGTAAAATTAATAACTGTAATATATATGGTGGAGGCACTTATGATAATGGTTTTATTGGTGCTATAATAAATCGTTCCTTTAATTGTTCTATTGAAAACTGCAATATTTATAAACTGCATTATGCTATATTTGTTAGAGAAACAGATATTCCAACAAATATAACTGGATATCCTTGTGAATGTATTAGTATACAAAATAATAAAATATCTGATATTTCTCCTGTTGAAGGTGACTTTCCTGATTCTAGAGCTATAGCTTGCATGTATTTTAAAAACTTGTTAATTAGTGGTAATACATTTTATAGATGTAATGTTGAAGGTTCTGATATATATATTGATAAACATTGGGAAGAAGAACCTCCTAAAGGAGCTAATTCTGAAAGTGTGGTTATAACAAACAATATTTTTCATAAAAACTCATACGAGTTCGGTAAAGGATATTTTACAAATCAAAAACCTGCTATTTTTGTAAATGCTGGAGGTAAGGTTGTAGTGTCTAACAATTCATGTATTTCAGATAATGTTTGTGACTATTTTCTAAAAGCAAATGTTTCTAAACTTATAGTGCAGGGTAATATAAATAATTCTTCAGTTGAAGCAGGGTCTGTAAAATTTATAGAATTATTAAAAGATTGCGATACATTAAATGTTTCTAATAATATTTGGGAAGGAAACCCTATTGCTTATACGCCTTTTATTAAGACTGTGGGTTCTATAAAAAATGCAATAGTTACAAATAATCGTTTTGATTGTTTTACCAACTTAGGTTCTGTTCCTGATTTTTTTTCTGGAGATGATATTGAATTCTGTCAGTTTATTGGAAATAGTTGGAGGGGTGGTAATTTTATTATATGTTCTAATTTTAGAAATTCTATTGTTTCTTTAAATGTATGGAATACTGCTTTTCCGAAGCCTTATTATATAACAGGAGAAATTAAAAATATTGCCCAATATTTAAATATAAAACACAAAGATAATACTGAAGAGACATTTTACCCTTCTCTTGTTGATGGAATTAGTTTAATAAAAGAAACATATCAAGGGTATCAGTATTTTGACACAAAGGAAAATATACAGAAAATAATGGTTGATAATAGATTTGTTGGCTTTGATGGCTTTGATGCAAAAAGACGAACCGGAAATACCTCTGAAAGACCTACAGGTATAATTAAGGGATTTCAGTATTATGATAATCAAATTAATAAGCCTATTTGGTGGGATGGTGTAAAATGGGTTGACTCTAACGGTAGTCAAGTGTAAAAAGCACAATTCTATCATTAGTTATTTGTTTTAGAATTATACTGTAAAATAATAAATAGAAAAATTAAGTTTAACCCGGTGCGGAGCAATCCGCACCACAAAAAAGACCGATGGAAAAGTATTTTTATTTCATTCAACACGACATGAAAGTTTGTTTGATAATAATCTTTGTATGTTGTGTTTTTGTAGTATTTGCGACATTCTTTGATTTTTGGACGGCATACGAAGCCGTGAAAGCGAGAAAAGAAAAATTAAGCAGCCACCCGATGCGGAAAACCGGGCAAAAAATCATAGACTATTTGCGTTTAGTTTTATACGTATTGATGATTGATGTTTTGGGGCTTATGGTTTTTCCTTTTTACAGTATTCCATTTTTTGTTGTATTACTGACATTGGGTATTCTATTAAGGGAGGGTTGGAGCATGAAAGAGAATTACGAACTCAAACAAAGCAATGCAGTTGAGGCAATAGATATGGCGGCGGAAATAGTCAAGTGTATAACGAAAGAAGAAGCCGAAAAGCTAATAAAGGCGATTAATGATAAACATAGTATTAACAAGAAAAAATTCAAATGATTATGGCACAATTAAAGCAATTATCAGCAGGCAGTAGCCAAATTATTATGATGATGTTCCGGGATAAGAACAACGCCCCAATTAAGGCGGATTCCGTACACGTCAAAGGTTCGATTTTTACCGGAAGCGGTAAGCCGTTTGAATTTGAGGTAAACAAAGGGGTTTGCACCAATTGTAAGATTCAGAACGATATGTTGTTGTTTAATATCGTTCCGCTTTTGGGTTTGGGGCAAATGCAGGTTTATACGCAAACTTTTTTGGGCGATGCAAAAGCAATAACCGGAACATACATTTCAGAGAACCAACAGAAATTGGGCGTTGAAGTGGTTCAGAAAGGTACATTCCTTTCAGATAGACAGGGCGCAATGTGGGTTGATGTATATTTGCCAATAGAAATTAATGATGCAGCACAAATTCCGTGGGTTCCGGCAGGAGCGGACGAACAATGGATTAAAGATTATTTGGATAAGTATGTAAAAACCCCGGCGTTTGCCGCAACGCTGGCGGCATTGGGCGGGGCAAGCAAAAACCTTTCAAATGTTGATGCAAAAGACTTTGAGAAAAAAGCAAAGGACGGTAATTTTGCTCAGAATGATTTAGCGGACGTAGATTTGGCAAAACTCAAAGAAAAAGGTTTGGCGGCAGGATTGGCAGACGCAAAGAACCCAATAAGCCCAACAGAGTTTGACCGTATGATTAAGCAAAATGCGGCTTTTATTGCATTGTCTAAAACAGCGCACCCGGCAACAGCAGGAAAGACAAACGAGCAGATTAAGGCGTTATTCTATGCCAACCGCCAAGAGGTACAAAAGGGGGTAAATCTGAATACAGACCCGTACAACAAAAGTACAACTTTGTTGTTGGTTTATCAGATGAGCAACAACCAAACAATTCAACAGACATTGCCGCCCGTATCGGATAACCGAATTATCATTTTGGAACTTATACAAGAACCGGGGGCAGCCAATTACAAGGCAATAATTAGCCCGGCAGCCGGAGAAAGTATTGATGGGGCAAATACACCAATAACCGTTACAAGCAATGGGATTGCAGGTATTTTTTTGCCTATTCAGAACGAAAATACGTGGGATTTTATTCCGTGGTATAAAACTATTGATAGCAGCCTAACAACAAGCGATGAGCAGGGAAATATTGTGTTGCAGACAAAGAATTTACGATTTAAAAAACCTTTCTTTATTGAATACGATAGTGATACAGACGAAGCAAATGTAAATTTGGGAAATGTTCCATTTTTGTTTAATGATAAAATAGCAAAAAAATCATTTAAAGCAACAGAGGTCGGAAGTATGGATGGAACGGTTCGTATTTCGCAAATGGGAAACGGACAAACACCCGATGGAGACCCGATTTTCAAGGCTGATTTATCCGTTGTTCCGGGAAAAGATGCAGAGGGAATATTGGCAATGTTAGGTAATGATGAATTGGTAAATTCTAAATATGCAAAATCCCGCTTGTGGTTTTCTGATTTGAAAGTTAAGGGCGGTATGTCAGTATATCAAGATATGAAAAAGAAATCTTTTGTTATACAAGATATTGACCCACAAGACGACCCAAATATTTCCGGAGGAACAACCTTTTTAATTGGCTTGTATATTGAGCCAACGCAGTATGGGGATAACAGAATTACGCAAGATGGTTGGGTTAGACTTGAATTTGTTGACGACACAGATACACCGTTATTGGACGTTAACGGCAATCCTATGGCAGTTCAAATTGACTACAAGGCGGGCGATGAGCAGCGCAAAGAATTGTATTTAGGAGAGTGTCAAGCCAAAGCATATACTGATGTTCATTTGCGTATAGAAACCAATTTCCCAAATGAAGAATTATTGTCTATTGGGGCAAATTCATGTGTGTTGATTCAGTCAGTAGGCAAAGACTATGGAGTAGGAAAGGCGTTGTTGGCATTTATGGCATTTACCGGGTATCAAGTCAAGATGAACAACAAGTATTACGGATATAATTCTTTGAACCTTGCAAGGACATTGATTTTCCCCGAACCCGAAACGGAAATTAACAATGATGTTACATATATGGGGGATAATACATATTTGTCAGTTAAGACAGCAGCAAAGGTAAGTATATCTAATAATCAGCTAATTGTTAAAGATAATAACAAGGATTTGCCCGTATTTTCTTTGTTTAAGCGATATAACAGATTTGACACCTTTGTTTGCCGTGGTAAAAATTACAAAGCTACCGTTAAAATTACAGACAAACAAAATGCCTTTGTGGTTGCATTGATGAAGTACACCGGGTCGGAAAATGTAGCACCAACACCGGAATTGGTAAGTTACAATAACGACCAACCGCAATTCAATGCAGGATGGGGCATTTCTGACAAATTATTTATATCAGAGGATGCAGTGAGCGGAATCCATGAAGCAACAAAAACATTTGTTGTTCCTACTGACGCAAAGGAATTTGCGGTAATTATATTCCCTAATACTTCGCAGATACCAACAACTATGGTATTGAATGATTTTGAGGGGGATATAACCCCGTGGTTTAATCGAATGGTAATAACAGATAGTTCGCATATTTCGGAAAAATATTTGGAGTATCAGAAAGACTATGCAAAATTTGTTGTTATGACCCCGGCAGGTGATGCAAGTTACCGATATACATATAACAAGATTGCAGGAAATATACCTTTGGGAATTAAAAAGGGTTTGGCGTTGGTAAGCAACAATAACGCATGGGCAGACCCCGGAGCGTCTGACCCAAACAAAGTTCAAGGAGATTTATTGGCGGAGGCAGACGGAATTATAACAATTCAGTATTCCGGGCAGGCATACAACGAAACAAGCACAATGAATGAGGCAAATTTTTGGGCTGTAAAGGTTGCGCCGGATGGTTCATTAACGGAAGTTCCAAACAGCCGATATTCAACAACCATTGAAGCAAACAGAAAGATTGCCAAGAACATTCAGTCTAAAAGTATATCATTCCCAATTCAGCAGGGCGAGTCAGTTAGATTTTTGGCTAATTCAAATATTGATGATGGCTTTTATCTGCAAAGCGGAACAGACGGAAAACCTTTGTTTGAGGTTATTGTAAACTTCAAAGAAATGGTAGGTATGCCGTTTATACCGGATGAGTTAGAAAAGGGGGCAACAGAATTTTATGAATAATAACCGGGGCGAAAAGCCCCATAAAACAAAATAAAAATGGATAAGATAATTATATTAGATGCCGGACACGGCGTGGATTGCGCCGGAAAACGTTCCCCCATTTGGGGCGACGGTTCCCAATTGTTAGAATGGGAGTTTAACCGTGATATTGTACGCCGTATTGCGGCGATGTTGAAAGCGGAGGGAATAAAGTTTGAAATTTTGGTACCGGAGGACAACGACGTATCATTACCGGAACGTTGCCGACGTGCAAACGTTATCCATGCAGATTGCGGCAACAACGCCGTTTTGTTTAGCGTTCACGGGAACGCCGGAGGCGGCACCGGGTGGGAATGTTATACAAGCGTAGGACAAACGAAAGCGGATGCAATCGCGACCGTTCTTTGTAAGGAGGCGGAAAAAGAGTTTGCCCCGGATGGTTGGAAAATGCGTTTTGATTATGTGGACGGCGACCCGGACAAAGAAAGCCAATTTTATATTCTGAAACATACTGTTTGCCCGGCGGTATTATCTGAAAATTTCTTTTTTGATAATGAAAAGGATTGCCGTTTTATGATGAGCGACGACGGAAAAGAAAGGATTGCAAAGGTACATTTTGAAGCAATAAAGAAAATTGTATGAAAAAGTATTTGATTTGGGCGGCAATTGCGATGGTAGTTGCCGCCGTTGCAACAATATGGGTGCAACGAACGAAAATTGAAAAATTGACGGACGAACGGAACAGATACCGGGGAAATACAGAAACATTGTTGCAGGACGTCGAAACGTACAAAACAAAGGATAGTTTGAACGCCGCCAAAGTTGGGGTTTTGGAGCTGAAATTGTCAGAGTTTGAAAAATACCGGGCGAGCGATGCGGAGTTGATAAAGACGTTGCAGACAAAGAACCGGGAGTTGGAAGCCGTTACAACGGCACAAATGGAAACAATAACCAAATTGCGGGGAACCGTCCGGGACAGCATTGTATATTTGCCCGGAGATACGACAACAATTGTTCTGAAATGCGTTGATATTTCCGACCCGTGGTTTTCATTAAAAGGATGCACGACGCCGGACGGGGAGTTTACCGGGACATTTGTAAACCGTGACAGCATTTTAGTTGCTGCAACCGTACAATATAAACGGTTTTTGGGGTTCCTTTGGAAAACCAAGAAAATAAAGAACCGGGAAATTGATGTTATCAGCAGGAACCCGCATACAAAAATAATGGGGGTTGAATATATAGAGATAGAAAAATAACTATCTTTGTATCGAATTACATTTGACCACATAATTAGAGATTGTTTTCAAGGATTAGCCGGGTTTGCCCCGGCTTTTTTCGTTTTGCCCATTTTTAGCCCCGTAGCGGGCTTTTTTTATTCCGGTGGATAAATTATATATCTGAGCAAAGAAAGTGGCTTAAATCGAAAATTCGCCAAAAATAACTATCTTTTGAACCAAAAACAGAAATTTTTATAAAATCAACATAAAATAAAAAGGAATTCTTTTGGTATTTAAAATAAAGGTTGTATATTTGCATTGTCAAACAACGAAAGACCCCACAGTCTAACCAAAATGCAAAAAGACTGTTGAAAGATTAAGTTCGTAAGAGTAGAAAGTAAGCAACGGTATCTACAAAGGGTTAAATGATGGTTCGGTAACCGATTAAATGAAGCTATAAAGCCAAAATCTTTCAAAGTATGACAAACACCGACCGGGCGGGTTCCCAGGGAAAATAAAATGAGAACATTATGAGAACAAAATTTGTTGAGACCGAAAGCAGATACCAAGCAAAGAAACAATGTCCATGGGCGGAAAAGGTTACAAAGGTATGCGGGGGATATATGTGCTTTTAATCTTATTATGATTATCAAATTTGGAAAAATCAAAATTAACAAACAGCCAAGGAATCCACGGCGTCCCAAATGGATATATAAGTTGTGAGGGGCGTTGTTGCCAAGAAGCGTATGAAATGTATATTGAGGAATGGCCGGAATAACAAATTGTATGGAAAGTATAATAATAAAAGAAATTGAAATGATGTTGGAATTACCTATGCACGAAAGACAAAAAGCGTATTTTGTAGACTTGTTTAATGCTGCAAAGCCCGTTAAAATTGTTCCGGCGGCTGATGTATTGGAGGATTACGAATTGGAATATATACAGCATGTAATTAAGCCAAAGCCGAAAGAATGTTATCGAAATTCCCATTTACTTTGCGAGGCGTTCCCGGAACGGATTCTTTATTGTGAGGGAAAAACAAACGTCCCAATACCGATTGACCATGCGTTTAACAAGGTCGGCGACGCATATATTGACATAACATTTGAATTTGCGTTGCATGAAAACCCGTCAATATATGAGTACGTAACATTTGGAGAGTACGACGCAAAGACCATACGAAAAGCAGTATTGGAAACCGGATATTACGGCGAAATTTACAATTGGTTATATTATAAGAGAAAGAAATAAAAGACCCCCGGTGTCATAAATCAATATGCACCGGGGGAATTTTACGCAGTAACCGAGAGCGATATTTGGTTGATGCGGTACCACAAAAATATATTGTTTGCCGTAAATTGCAAAACAACCCGCAAAAATAAATTTGAAATAAAAGTATTTATCTTTGGTCATTAAAGAAATATTTGTACCTTTGCATTGAAGTTAAGCCCACGCACGGGGATAGTGCGAAATAATATGAATATCAGAAAAGACAAAGAATTGAACATTTTGGCGAAAGCAGCCGGAAAGAAAGCAACAGAAGTTGAAACAATCATTGTAAACCAATTAATCCAAAAGGAAATGATACAAGACGACCCGGAATTTTGGGGATACACTTTGTTTGATAGTATCGAACGTGACGTTCCGGTTTCTGATGTTGTCGGCATTATCAAAGCAACCGGAATTTCGGTTGTACGTTCCGAACATTTGGACGCATTTCTGAATTTGGTATTGGTCGGAAAAGGAGATTGCCCGGTATGTGGCGGAGAAATGGAAGTTACCGACGCCGATTATAAATGTTGCGGCGGCGATGGGTATTTAACCCCGTATGAATACGAACCGATATTTGAGGAAAAAACCTGCAAACATTGCGGACACGTAGAATAATAACCATAAAAATAAACAATATGAAATTAAGAGTAAATGAAGCAATCGCCCGTTCCGAGGCGAACGGAAAGAAGGTATTGAAAAAGGATATTGCAGCCCGTTTATTTGAGGGTGCAAGCGAAAGCGCACGGCAGGTAAATATGACAAATCTTTGCAACGGGACAACCAAAAGGATTGTCCCGGAATGGGTAGTAATAATTTGTGAAATGTGCGGTTGTTCCGCCGATTATCTGTTTGGATTGGAGGATTAAGAAATGAAAAGGATAGTTGAAAGAATAGAGAAAATGACCGACGTTGTTTTTTCTGACGAATGGCAAAACAAGTTCTTTACATGGTCGTTCGGCATAATGTGCGCAATTTGCTTTATTGCCGGATTTTGGAATTATGCCCATTTTCTATTTGCCGGAATGTTTGGGGTTGCAACATATATGACATATAACGAAAAAAAATAATAATATGAGAGCGAAAAAAAAACAGCCGGAAACGGTAAAAGAAATGGTTGGCGCATTGCAAGGCGCAACAAATGCGATGGGAGATTTGGCAAAATCAATGGGGCAATTGCCCGCCGATAAATTCCCGGAGATAGACGAGGAACAACAGATTGTTGCCGGATTGGATGCGGTCGAAATAGAACAACCCGCCGGGGCTTTTGAAATTGTTCCGGGAATGACCGTTGAGGAAATGACGGCAATGTTCTTTGATGGCGCATTAATCGAACCGCCGTATAAAGTATGGCAGCTAAACAGCAAAGGACACCGATATTATTACAAGTTTGACGACAACGGAACCCCGGAATTTTATCCGTCAGTTACAACAATTTTGTCCCAAACAATGCCACAATCGCCGTTTCTGATAAAATGGATTGCCGACAAAGGTATTGACGAGGCGGAACGATACAAAGCAGAACGGGCGGCGTATGGTACATTTATGCACGCCCAATTCGAGGAACTTATAATTAACCGCTTTTATGATTTAGACGGACTGAAAGCCAAATTGAAAGACTATATTGATAACAACAAATTGCCCGCCGATTTCATTTATTACGCTGATGATTTCAAAAAGGATATATTGGCATTTGCGCAATTTGTTTTGGATTATGACGTTAAACCGTTAGCCGTGGAAATTGCATTGGTACACCCCGTTCATAATTACGCCGGAATGATTGATTTGCCGTGTACGATGTTATCAAAGCCCGGTTCAAAAGAATACATAAACGCAATTGTGGATTTCAAAAGCGGGCGCAAAGGATTTTACGAAGAAGCGGAAATTCAGTTGCATTTATATGCGATGATGTGGAACGAAAATTTCCCGGATATTCCGATTGACCGTGTTTTCAATTTTAGCCCGAAAGATTGGCGAAAGAAACCGACGTACAATTTGAAAGACCAAACAGACAGCCCGAACGCAAAGAAAATCCCGTATCTTTTGGAGTTGGCAGCAATTGAGGACGAAAAACGGGATAATACATTTACGGCGGTTTCCGGGGAAATATCATTGGATAACGAACCGGATTTGACAAACAATATTGTTTCGCTGACGTTGGCGGAACTTGTTAAAAGCAAAGCCCCGGCGGAAAAGAAAAAGCCGGAACCGGAAAAAGCCGTTACCGTTGAGGATTTGAAGAAAGACCCGGAACCCGAACCACAACCGGAACCGGAGGAAAAGAAAACCAAGACCGTAAAGAGAACCACACGAAAAACGGCAAAAACGGCGGAAAACAAGCCCGTCAAGGAAAAGAAAACCGCAAAACGTACAATTACACCAAAAAAAGAAAAAGTGGCTAAAATCGAAGAAAAACAGCCTAAAAAGCCGGAACCCGTGACAAAGAAAGATTTGTTGAATACTGAAATTGATATATAAAAGCAAGGGGCGGAAAGCCCGCCCCCGTATCTTTTTCGCCAACATGGGCGATAAGATGATGCAAAAGTAAAAAATAATTTATATATATGCAATGGGGATAGGTCGGAGTAGCTACCGACCGAAAGGGTAAGCCAACAGCCCGTCCCCATTTCTAATTTGTTGGCAGTTCTTAAAAGTTTGCAATTATGGATATATTTGGAAGAAAGGAGGCTCAAAATGAAAGGTAGAATAATGCGTAATGAACCAATAAATAGAATATCATTACCTATAATTGGGAAAATAAAAGTTGGCATAAAAGATGAAAAGGGATTGCCTAAAAGTATAGATTATTTTGTAAGCACCGGAAAATATGCAGGGCTATTTAATCAAGCATACGGGGATAAACCGCAAACAATACAAATAGTATTTGTTTATGATGAACCGGAAAAGTCATGCAGGGAAGAATATCAATATAGGGATGATGCGGGTAAATTGGTTGCATACGGCGACGGGGAAACGTTCTTTGTATGGAACGGAAAACAATATTGTCAATATAGTACAAAGGATTATCCCGATTTAATGGCAGGCGTTGCGCAAAAACACCCAAACCGGGCTGTTAAGAATGGCGGCGACGGATGGATTGTAACGTTAACCGTAACTTTTATTGTTCCGTTGGTTCGTGGCGTTGGCGGGGTATGGCAATTCACGACAAAGGGTACGGCGTCAACAATACCCAATATCCGTGATACATTCGACGCCATATTGGAAGAAAAGAAGTTCGTCAAAGGAATTATCTTTGATATGAACGTACAATTTGCAGTTTCTCAAAAGCCCGGCGACCGTTCCCGTTATCCGGTTGTTACGATTGTTCCTAACGAAAGCGAGGGAAATTTATTCAAGGTAAAAGAAGCATTTAAGCCCGTGCATTTGGTGGAATAAAAAAAAAGTATTATATTTGTGGCGTAAAACGATCGACCGTTACCGATTGAAAGATATTTGCTAATTAGCTACAAAGCCCCTTTTAGATGTGTAACGGCTCTAATTGGGGCTTTTCTTTTTTAATTATGACTTACAATATTTTGATTGACCAAAGATTCGCCGTTGCAAATGAACTGACTATTGTTCAAACAACAACGCTTGCAGCGTGTATGACATTGCCAACGTGGACTAATACAATTACGGTTGATGGCATTGTTTGGTATCAATATTCAGAAACAAAAATGGTAGATGATTTTCCGTTGCTTTTTTCAATCCCTAAAAGAGTTTACAAAAACATTAAAGAACTTGCAGACAGAGGATTTATTGAGTTGAGTTCTTTTGGGAAAACAAAGTATCTAAGATTTACAGAAAAATGTAAAACATGGAACAGAAGCGAAACGGACTTTAATCAGTCCGAAAACGGACTACAAGACTATAATATTAATATACAGCAGTCCGAAAACGGACTAAACAACAGTCCGAAAACGGACTTTAATCAGTCCGAAAACGGACTACAAGACTATAATATTAATAATAATAATATTAATAACACTATAAAGAAAGATGCTAAAGCATCTAAAGAAAATCCGGACGGATTTTCACAAGCCGATTTTTCAAACGAAGAAAAAACAGTTAAAGCAAGTATTGTTTATGGGTTTACCCCGGAATTGTTGGACGTCAGAAAACAAGTAATTGATAAAGTTGATAATTACTTTGCAAAACTTGTATTCCCATTTGATAGCGATGAATTTAAACGGAACTTTTATATTTTGATGTGTCAACCGAAATGGAGAACGTCGCAAAAGAGTTTTTCAGCGATACAAGCAAACTTAAATGGTTTGAGTAAATACCCGGAAGAATTTGCGCTGATTCTGATAAAAGAAAGCATTTCAAAAGGTTGGGCGGCGTTAGAATATGATTCAACCCCCGAAAAATACGAAAAATGGGAAAAAATGAAACGTTCCGTAAAGACAGAGCAGCAAAGCAGCAAAGAAATTGCGGATATGATGAAGTATTTAAACAATGATTTTGATTGATATGGGAGCAATTGAAAAAAAAGAAAATACGGCTTTAGAAATATATAATACCAAGCCCGGAACAAAAGCCATTGAAGTACGCCGTAGAATGATGCAATTGCCGGAGGTTGCCAAAGCATTAAACCCAGTTGAAAAATATGTTTTCGCAGCGTCAACAAAAACACCAATTGCGGAAATTGACGATGCAAAATTAGTTGAAAATCTTTCGTTGTTGTTTAAGCGTATAGCAATGGACGTTGGTTATATAATACCACAGAATGAAAATGATTGGAATTATATACAATCCCGGTTGTTGGATATTCTGAAACGTTATCACTCTGATATGACGTTGGCGGATATTAAGATAGCTTTTGAGTTGGCGACGACCGGGGAATTAGACGAATTTTTGCCGAAAGATAAACACGGGAACCCGGATAAAAATCATTATCAGCAATTCAATGCGGATTATCTTTCAAAGATATTGAACGCATACAAGCGAAAACAGAACGTCGTAATTGACAAAGCGTTTAAAGTATTGCCGGAACCAAAAGGCGAAATGACGCCGCAGCAAATACGGCAATTTGAGATACAAAGACAATGGCGGAACCGTTATATTTTCCTTTGCTACAAATACACCGGGAAATTAATATTGTGGCTAACTGATGATATGTTTTTGTATGAATGGTTGCAAAAATGCGGGTTGGCTGATGATGTACAAGTTAAAGAGGACGACCGAAAAGAAGCGTTTGCCCGGTATATGCAGCGTGTAGCCCGTGGAATGATAAACCAATATACGGCATTTCAAGTTCGCCGAAAAGGAACCGAAAGCCCGGAAATTGATTTTACGGCGTTTGAGGTTGCCCGGAAAAAGGAGATTATAAAAGCATTTGACCGGATGATTTCCGAGGAAATGCAAGTTGATAACTACATGAAGTTTTAAATATGGAACTATTTATTGTTTGCTTTATAATTGGCGTAATAGGTTATTTTACAAAAGCGGGAGGATATAAAGATGAAAATTGAAAAATGTGGAAACATAACATTAATAAACGGGGATTGCATGGAGTTTATGCAATCCCAAAAGGATAAATCTTTTGATTTGGCAATTGTTGACCCGCCATACGGTATTAATAGAAGTGGACAAAGAGAAACATTTCCTAAGAATGTAAAACACAAAAGAAAGTTTATTGAAGATAGAGGATGGGACAATGAGATTCCCGGAAAAGATTATTTTGATAATTTATTTCGTGTATCAGAAAATCAAGTAATTTTTGGAGGAAATTATTTTGTTCAATATCTAAAGCCTACAATGGGATGGATATTTTGGGATAAGGGACAAAATCTAACAATGAGTGATGGCGAATTGGCATATACTTCTTTTGATAGGGCATTACGTAGAATTATTATTAATAGAGTTGAGTTGCTTAAACAAAAGACATTCCACCCAACAGAAAAACCGATAAAATTATATGAATGGGTTTTATTGCATTATGCGCAACCCGGACAAAAAATATTGGACACGCACGGCGGAAGTATGAGCCATGCAATAGCCGCACATAAATTGGGCTTTAATTTAACTATAATTGAAAAAGACCCGGTTTATTATGAACAAGCAAAGAAAAGATTAATTGAGTTTCAAAGACAGCAAGTTTTATTTTAATTATGAAAATTATAACATCTATTTCAAATAATATAAAAGGGATATCAAAGAAAGCGGGAGGTTATATATGGAAAAAAATATAAGAATTTCGGCAGTAGTGGGAATTGACCCGGGAAGCAATGGCGGTATTGTAACATGGCGACCAAACCACAATATAACCGCCATAAAAATGCCGGAGGATATAAACGACATAAGAGATTATTTGAATCATTTGAAAACAATATGTTCGCCAATTGTTTTTCTTGAAAAACTAAGTGTGCGCCCGGATGATATAACGCCGGGTGCCGATGGCGTCAATATGGGAAAGTTGTACCGAATACAAAAGATGATGGCAAACTTTGAGCAGTTGAAAGCAATCATTTCAGTTTGCGACATTCCGTTTGTTATGGCGCATCCTATGAAATGGCAAAACGAATTGAAGTTGCGGGCAAAGATAAGCCGGAAAAAGGAGGAAAAGAGCGAGCGAAAACGCAGATACAAAGAGATTGCCGGGAATTTGTACCCGGAATTGAAACCGACATTGTGGAACGCCGACGCCACGTTGATAATGCACTTCGGACGATACATTTTGCGCAACAACCCCGGTTGGGTGCGTCAGAATTTACCAAGCAACATGCACGAACGTTTGTTTTAGCCACGTAGAGCGATTTTAATTTCAAAATGGATAAAATATACATGGAAGAAGAAAAAGCCCCGCAAATCGAAAATCCGGGAAAAATAACGTTGGAAGAGTTCGCCGAGTTAATTCGACAAATGCGACATAACCAACGCAGATATTTTGCCCAACGCAGACCGGAAATATTGGAAACGTGTAAACGTTTAGAAAGTGAAGTTGATGCAATTGTTGCTAAAATAACAGATAAACAAATGAGGCTGTTTTGATTTATGCCCGGAATGTATAACGTTCCGGGTTTATTGTTTTTCTTGAAAATAAAAAGAAAAAATTTTGGTAGTTAAAATATTATGCGTATATTTGCAGTGTCAAACAATGAAAGACCCCACAGCCTAACCAAAATGCAAAAAGACTGTTGAAAGATTAAGTTCGTAAGAGTAGAAAGTAAGCAACGGTATCTACAAAGGGTTAAATGATGGTTCGGTAACCGATTAAATGAAGCTATAAAGCCAAAATCTTTCA